>Ga0209977_10001383_pt1 | contig 10616 bp, 10 predicted proteins | sample SumtaG_2_FD_183113 | JGI IMG/M metagenome (GOLD analysis project Ga0209977, IMG submission 183113) | Deep subsurface microbial communities from Indian Ocean to uncover new lineages of life (NeLLi) - Sumatra_00607 metaG (SPAdes) (version 2) | ecosystem: Environmental > Aquatic > Marine > Oceanic... | reverse complement strand
TAATTTATTAAACGGATATTATTTTTTGCCATTAAACTAATATTTCGGGGCGTTTTCTCCTTATTATTCAGAAACGTTAAGTTTTTATATATCCTAGATTATATTCTAGATGTAAAATATTAGTTGATGTCAATTAAAGATTGACGTTTGAGAAAACTAAGGTGGTAAATGCTGAGAGATGAATTTGATGATTTTATTGAAAAGATCAAGGAACATTTTAAATTAGATTCAGATATGTTTGAAATAGATTTTTTATTTCTTCCAGAATCAGAAATTAAAAGAGGCATAACTCCTAATAGTGAAAAGATTAAGGGTTTTAAGATCTCATATCATTTTGAAAGTGGTATGGAAAAACCAGAAGTCAAAATTGAAGGAAATGTTGACAGTAAAAAAGTACGGGAATATTTAAAAGATGCAGATTTAACAAAGCTCCCAAATGTAAGAGAGCTTTACGAATCGAAATCTAATAAAGAAGTTGATGTGAATAGCCTTTCTTTAGAATCTTATGAAGAAGAAAATGAGACTAATGATCTATTAATAGTGGAGCCATATACGGAAGTATGTAACAATGAAGGGTTTACTGAAATTCTTATTGAAATTCCTGGAATTGATAAAGAGGATGTAGATTTTAGATTCAGGGATAAGGGAAGAAAGTTAGTTTTCAGAGCAGAAAATGAAAGCCGTAAATACATGACGACAATATATCTACCCTTTCAATCCTCAGAAGAAAAATGTGAATTGGAAGTAAATAATGGTGTAGCAATAATATATGTGAGTAATAAACCTGAAGTTTAATTAAATTACGGTATTTAAAACAAATATTATAATAAACAGGAACGTGATAAAAAAGTATGACTGAGAAATCCGGTGAATATAAAGGATATGAGAAAAACGTAAGAATCAAGGATGCGTATAAGGGTGATGCTGGGAGAGGTAGGATAAGAATTGATCCTCTTGTAATTAAAGAGATGAATCTTAAAACTGGTGATGTGATTGAAATTGTGCATCCTATAGTTGGGAAAAAGACAGCTGCATTGTTATATCCCGGAAAAGATGAAGACAAAGGTTCTAATGCCATAAGAATAGATTCTTCATTACGGCGGAATTTAAATGCGTCTTTAGATGATAATGTAGAAATTCGTAGGATTGAGGCAAGTTTAGCTGACAGAATAACGTTTGCGGGAGTAGACGAGTCAGTAATAATACGGGATCCAAATCGTTTAGTAAGGATGTTAGAAAATCGTGTTATTACCAAGGGTGATATTTTGAGTTTTAACACGATGGGTAGAAGGATTGATTTCATTGTTATTGATTATGCTCCTAGGGCAGATGCTGTAAGAATTCATTTAGAGACTAAAATTACAATTTCTGAGAAATCTCATAAGGAATTAGAAGAATTAGAAAGCAGAAGGGTAACATATGAAGATATTGGCGGGTTGGAAGAAGAAATTCAGAAAATTCGCGAAATGATTGAATTACCCATTAGACATCCTGAGTTGTTTAAACGAATAGGTATTGATCCTCCCAAAGGTGTTCTACTCCATGGTCCACCTGGTACAGGCAAAACATTACTTGCTAGAGCTGTTGCCTATGAAACTGAGGCACACTTTATAACGATAAGTGGGCCTGAAATTATGAGCAAATTTTATGGTCAAAGTGAAGAAAACTTAAGAAAGGTATTTGAAGAAGCAAAAGATATGGCACCTTCAATTATCTTTATCGATGAATTAGATTCAATTGCACCTAAACGGGGGGAAGTTACAGGTGAAGTAGAAAGAAGAGTTGTTGCTCAATTACTTTCATTATTGGATGGTTTAGAAGGAAGAGGTGAAATTATTGTAATTGGCGCGACAAATCGAGTTAATGATATTGATCCAGCACTTCGGCGTCCTGGTAGATTTGATAGAGAAATTGAGATTGGAGTTCCTGACACAGATGGTAGGTATGATATCCTACTAATTCATACTCGTGGTATGCCGTTGCATTCTGACGTTGATCTACGTTATATGGCTGAAAAAACACACGGATTTGTCGGTGCAGATGTTGAGGCACTGGCAAAGGAAGCAGCTATGCTAGCTATAAGAAAAATTTTACCAAATATTAATTTAGATAAACCGATTCCTCCTGAAATATTGATGGATCTTCAAATTGTTATGAAAAATTTTGAAACCGCATTAAATGGCATTGAACCTTCAGCTTTAAGAGAGGTTCTAATTATTCAACCATCTGAGACCTGGGATGACATTGGTGGTTTAAGGGAAGCAATTCAACAATTAAGAGAAGTAATTGAATGGCCATTAAAGTATCCTGAGCTCTATACTCATTTAAATTCACGACCCCCCAATGGAATTTTACTTTTTGGCCCCCCTGGATCCGGAAAAACCTTATTAGCAAAAGCTTTAGCTCATGAAACTGAGATCAATTTCATATCTGTTAAAGGACCAGAATTTTTATCTAAATGGGTTGGTGAAAGCGAAAAAGCGGTAAGAGAAACATTTCGAAAAGCAAGAGCCGCAGCACCTTGTATTATATTCTTTGATGAGATAGATGCTATTGCTGGAATGAGAGGGAGATCTGCCAGTTCTCAGGTAACCGAGCAGGTTGTTTCTCAATTACTCACAGAAATGGATGGTTTGGAAGGGTTGAAAGATGTCATTCTACTCGCAGCAACTAATAGACCAGATATGCTCGATCCGGCTTTATTACGTTCCGGAAGATTTGGAAGGCATGTAGAGATCCCAATGCCAGATAAAGAAGCACGAGTTGAGATATTCAAAATTCACCTCAGGAATAAGCCAGTAGCATCTGACGTAAATATTAATAAGATGGCACAAGATTTAGAAGGCTATACTGGCGCAGATATTCAAGCAATTTGTGAAGAAGCCACACTTTTAACTATTCGAAAAGCAGTATTGAATACAAATATCGATACTCACGATGCTACTTCTGTAAAAAAAGTAAAAATTTCACAAGCCGAATTCGAGGATGCATTTAAAAAAATTTTAAAATCTGCAGAGAAGGCACGAATTTCACATGAAAGCTACTCAAAAGAACCCTCAGAAGAGTTATATCGTTAAATATTTTTTATATTAATTTAATTATTAAGAAAAAAGGAAGATAATGAGTGATTCTAATGGAATTGGAAGAACAGAGTGGAAGGAAATTGTTTCTTAGTTTGGATAATTTACTTGAAATATTGGGTAACCCAACGAGAAGAATTATTCTCTCTAAATTAGCTAAAGTACCACTAGGTGCTTCAGAATTAGCTGCTTCATTTGGAAGGAAGATCTCAAGGCAAGCCATTCACTCACAGCTTAAAATGCTCACTGATTCTGATATTATTGAAAGTTTTGGTGAAGATCCTAGGAATATTAAATATAGGGTTAAGAGTAACCTTTCTTTAAGAATTAACATCTCTCCAGATTATTATAACATCAATTATAGTGTTTCTAAAATTGATGACTTCAGAGCAAATTTAAAACTCAAAGATACTGGTTGTCTTGTAGACTATCAAAAAATCAGGAGTCCAAATGATAAACTTAGATTTTTAGGGGAAAAAATCAGAGAAGTTGAACAAAACACTAGCGAATTAGAAGTTGAAAGAAATGCTCTACTTCATGATAAAGAATGCTTTATAATCGAATTAAAAAAAATAATGAGAGATCAATATGATAGCGATATCAAAAAGAAAGAGCAACCAAATCTAAAAAAAGAAATCTTTTATACACTTTTTTATAATCCTATTAAATATTCTAACAAAATAGATATTGACTCCTTATTAGATGATATGTTTTTCTCAGAAATGGGACCGATTCGTAGAGAAACAAACAAAGTTTCTATAAAATACTTATTAAGAGACTTATCAAAACTAATGGACTTTATGCATGAAGATGAAGACGATTTTTTCTTCTTTGATATATAAGAATTAAGTTTGTTGAGGTAATTATAATAGAATTCGATGATCTGAAAAAGAAAATGCCGGAAATTTTCGAGCAGGTAAAAAAAGATGTTCATAAAACAACCGGCAAAAAAAGGGCTGGTCTTAGTTTAGGATTAGTCGAAATGGGGATGCATCAAGGTGGATTTATTGGTGGGATGCATTTTTCTCCAGGAACAGATATAGTTATGAATAAGACACCCTTAAAAATTCTTCTCAAACAACAACCTTATGAAATTATTTGGGCTTATACCTATCATATTCTTTTACATGAATATATTCATGCACTAGGTGCCCTAAATGAAATGCAATGTCGAACTATTACCTTGAGAGTAAGTGAAGCCATATTCAAAGAAGCTGACCATCCCGCAATTATACTTGCGAAAAAAGGTATCGGTACTTATTTCCCCAATTTAAATTTAATTTATGCTCCCCCAGATCTTAAGCCAGATGGAATTCCAATTGAATACATTGATGATTTTGATAGAGGAAGTTATGATTATTATTCATAATCAATGGTATACGAGAATCTTTCTATTGCCTTAAAATTAAGTACAATTCTGTATTGAATTATTTAGACAATTGTTTAATACGCTTATCAATTTCTTGTGTGTAAATGGTTTATTTAAAAATCCTATTGCTCCTTGAAGACACACTTTCTCTTTTATAGTCCTATCAGCGCTTGCAAATATAATTTTTGAACTTTCATCAATTTCTAGGATTGCATTAAGAGCATCAATCCCATTTTTAATTGGCATTCGATAATCTAAGATAATGATATCAGGCCTTTTTTGAAATGATTTAAACATTTTTATTGCTTCATCTCCATTATTAGCAATCCCTAATACTTGAAACCCCGACATTTTTAAGAGTAATTCATACAACCTTTGAAGATCTCTGTCATCCTCAGCAATAAAAATTGTTTTCATTTGAATTTACTTCCGATATTAGTAATATGAAATTGGAGCCTTTTAGTATTGCTCCTTAACTCTATTTTCTACCTAAATGTACCCGTTATATCCCGTTATGATGTGGTTTGGATCGATATAATCCATAAATTTATATTTTAACCTTACAAAACATTAGCAACAATAATAATATTTATGCTTAACTTTTTAGTTCTAAAAATTAAAATTTAATTTCTGTCATCGAATTTAGATAGAAAATTGTAGTATATTATCGAAAGATTTTTCTTTTCCTTTTTTTTAATTGAAAATAGAGAACAATCTTTTAAATTTTACTTAATTAATTGGATTTTAAGAACTTTTATCGAGTGGTCGAGATTTCTAAGAGTGTACAAGATAAAGAAAGCATGGAAGAAGAAGAGATTGAAAAAGATATAGATATTACACCAGATCAATTGATACTTAAATGGAAGTTTCAAAATATTGATAAAAAGCTAACTTATGATATTAAAAAATGTGTAGGGTGTTCTCTATGCAAAATAGTTTGTCCTGTTGATGCTATAGAACTTGGGCCCATTCCGGATATAGCTCAAGGAATCCTGGATGATAGTAACCCACAAATCTTGATAGATTATGACAAGTGCTGCTACTGTATGTTATGTGCTGTTGTTTGCCCAAACGACGCATTCCATGAAGACATTAATCCTGCGGACCAAATTGATTTGGATGAATTCCCTTCTATTGGAAAGTTTTTTAATATTGATTTGGATAACTGTATTGAAGAACCAAATAATGATATATGTCAATTATGCTTAAAAGTAAGGGAACGGAATAATATTAGAGATTATTTTAAAATTCAAAAGGAATGTCCAACCAAATGTTTTCATATTACCTCCCCAATCGAAGGAGAAGTTATAATTAAAAAGAATATGCTCCATAAGTGCGATCCTCAAGGGTGTAAAGCCTGTGTCAATATTTGCCCAACAGAATCTTTCTTTATACCAGAAAAAGCAGAAGATGTTAAAAAATACGGGAAAATAGCATGCAATGAGGATGAATGCTTTTATTGTGGCGCATGTGAAAATTCCTGCCCAGATGATTTGATAATTGTTAAAAGAAGGAACGTAGTAATTAATGATCCTAAAAAATCGGGAAATTATCCTTGGATTAAAGGTTGGATAAAAAATATCAAGGAGTTACTGAGAAAAAGGCTCGTATATGGTAAAGAACAAATAGAAATCCCCATTATTGAAGAAGAAGTTCAAAAATTAACGGAAAAGATTGAGGAAGATGTCCCTCAATTATCTAAAGAAGATAAAAAGAAACTCGCCGAATTAAATGAAAAAGTCCAATCATTCCTAAGATCTTCAAAAATCCGTTACTGGATTAAAGATAGAAAGACAGAGAAAGTAAGAAAAGAATTAAGTAAAATACTAAATCAAGAAAACTAAATTAAAATTCTGCTTGTTTAAATAGATTCTGTCTAAATTACCATTAATTGAAATAACTCACATTTATTCACAATTTAAAGGTATTAGAATGATTTTGAAATTAAACGTAAAAAATAAAAAAAAGAAAAGGATTGTAGCATGGATTCAAAAAGATAAAGATTTCGATGACAATATCAACCAGATATTTCGGTTTTTTGAAGATAAAGTAAAAATTTCTAAATGGAGTAGATTTACAAGATATTATATAGTTTCTTCAGAAACCCCTGCGGTGATTTTGTCTATGTTCTCTACTATTCAAGATTTAATACCAGACATTTATTTTAATAATGAAGAACCAATAGAAATTGAAGATTTGTCAAATACTTAAAACACTCTATTTTTAGTTTTTCTAAATGCCTTTATCCATTGAAGGATGATTCAAGAAAGTTGAATTATCAAAAAACTTTTAATTTACGTTCTCTAAAGGTTGAATGTAGTAAAATGGGAGAGGAGGGAATTGAACCCTCGACCCCTTGGTCCCAAACCAAGAATCATACCAAGCTAGACTACCCTCCCTTGAGAAATACGCTTTAATTTTAAAGATTTTATCAAATACCTCTCTATTTTTAGAGATAAATTGAAAATTAAATATGTATTCTCATTTATATGCTAATATAGACAAAGTAAAATTAATATTCTAAAAAAGTTTTGCCGTTAATGATTGCATTTCTTAATTTTTTCATTGAAAATTTCTACACAAAAGAAGGAATCTGGCAATATGAAAATCAAATTTGGATTTTTAAAATATAATTTCAATCCTTGCTAAAAGGAAGTGAAAAGCAAAATTTTGCCCCCATATTTCTTCCCTCAGATTCAACCCAGATTTTTCCTCCATGCAATTCTACAATTTTTTTTGAAGTGTATAAACCCATTCCAGTTCCTTCAATACCAATATCCCACCCCTGACCGTAGCGTTCGATTTTTCCGAATTGTTTAAAAATTTTCTTTTTTTCTTCTTCAGTTAGACCAATTCCATTATCTTCAACTGCCACAACTATAAAATCATCGTTGATTTCAGATTGAATCTTTATCTCGCCAAATGGGGGAGTATATTTTATTGCATTAATTATTAAGTGGCTAACTACTTCATATAACTTCTCTTTCTCAAATTTGACAACTGACTTTTCTGGTATGTTTAAGCTGATCAAATGATTTCGTGTGTTCGCTAATCCACGCAAATTTTTAACACAAAACCTAATTAAAAATGATAAATCATCTTTAATTGGCTTAAAATCAAGTTTTCCTGATGCTAATTGTGACGTTTCTAGAAGTTTGTTAATTATCATTTCAAGCTGCTCGGTACCTTGTCTTACTTCATCTAAAATTGAGACTGTCTCAGCGTCAAATTTTTCTTTATGCAAATCTAGTAATAAATCAGTAAAGCCCTTTATTGAAATCAGGGGTGTTTTTAATTCGTGAGATGTTCTTTCAAGTAATTCTGATTTTAATTGATTGATTTCCCGTAATTTTTGTTCTGATTCTTTCATTTTTCTTTCAAATTTTATTCTTTCTGTCATATCCTTAAAAATACAATGTGTTCTCTCAAAACCCCCACTTTCATTATAACCTACTCTTCCGTTAAACGAGATAATTTTATGACTCCCATCCTTAGTTATCACTTCATATTGTACCTCTTGAACTTCTCCTTCTTCTTTAAACTGCGAAAATCGATCTTTCAAGAACTCTCTACAAGATGGATCCATAAAATCACCTAGCCATTTCCCTAGTACCTCTTCTTTTTCATATCCAAAAAAATTAAGCCAAGCGTTATTTACATCTAAAATATTCCCATTAGTGTCTAAAGATTGATAGGGAAGTGGTGCATTTTCGTATAAAAGTTTGAATTTTTTTTCAGATTCTTTTAATTTTTGTCTTGCTTTCTTACTTTCTGTCACATCTTTATAAACTGCAACAATCTCTCCAGATGGTAATTTATAAATATAATTTTCTCTCCATCCTTCAATCCTATTATCTTTGTAGAGTTTAATTGGAAATGATTCTGAATTACCTGTTCTCCAAACTTTCTGAAAAATATCAAAAAGACCGAATTCTTTTACTCCAGGAAACACTTCAGAAACTTTTTTATCAATAAGATCTTCCTTTCTTACATTATCAATCTTCTCTCCCGCTAGATTAAAATCTTTAAAGACAAAATCTTTACCATCATTTATAGCTTCATAAACTGCCACGCCACTGCTCATATTATTAAAGAGTTCCCTATACTTTTCTTCTGATTCTTTTCCTTTTAGTAAACCCCTCTCACGATCGGTAACATCTACAAGTGTAGCCAAAATTGCATCTTTTCTTTGATATTGGATAATTTTGGAATAGGTGTCCATCCATTTTATTTCACCATTTTTAGTAAAAATCTTATAAACTCTGTCTAATTCCTCATCAATCAATCCTTTTTGTCTATGGCTCAATCGTTTTATGGCAAGGGATCTATCATCAGGATGAACAACATTGAGAAATTCCTTCATTGACCATTCCTTTATTTCTTTTTCAGAATATCCCAACATTTTCGTTATGGTTTTATTTATATATTTGATATTAGAATCCTGTATTATGCAAATCCCCATAAAAGATTGTTCAGTGATCTCTCGAAAGTTTTCTTCAGATTCTTTTAATTTCTGCTCTGCTAGTTTCTTTTCAGTGATATCTTTTAATACTCCGACAATTTTTACATTGTTATCCTCTTTCACTAATGAAGCATTTGCTGAGACATTAATATAATGCCCTTCTTTATGTCTTGTCTTAAACTCTATAGAAACAGAATCCTCAAATCTAATTGCTTTTTCAAAAGTATCTATTATTGATGGTATGTCATCTGGATGAATATAATTAAAAAATTTAGCCCCAATTATCTCTTTGGGTTTATATCCAAAATTTTTTTGAATTTGAGGACTTACGTAAGTAAATGTTCCTTTAAGATCTAACTCAATAATAACATCTGCAATATTATTTATTAAGTATTGATATTTCTCAATAGAATTTCCTAGAATACTATTAAGTTCTGTCAACTTTAGCCCTTTCCAAGAGATAATGTAAAGATGATTAATTAAGAAAAACTATTATCGTTACGATTAATTTAGAAGAAAGGTATTTATTTAAGAGTTAGTGTTCACCATGTGACTTTTAAATACTAACTTATATCTTTCATATGAAGACTTTATCATCTATGATGTAATTGGCATGGAGAGAATTATATATCTGCAAAAAATTGGCAAGTTAGATCAATCCTTACTAATTAATTTGAAGAGTCATTTAGAACGAGAATTATTTGAATATAATATTAGAGTTAAAATAAATGAAGATCAGATAACGTTAACTGACTCAGAATATAATAAGTCCAAGGAGCAATTCAATGCTTCAAAAATACTAAAGAAGATAAAGAAAGAATTTCCAAATAAGGACTTTTTTCGAATACTTGGAATCCTTGACGAAGATATTTATTCAAAAAAGTATAATTTTATATTTGGCTTAGCCAACATGAGATCTGGAGTAGCATTAATTTCTTTAACACGCCTTAGAGAAAACTTTTATAAGGAAACCAGCATCTTATACAGGAAACATGAGACTGGAAAGGATATCGAAGATAGAATATTAAAAGAAGCGATTCACGAACTTGGACACACCTTTGGGTTAAAACATTGCAATAATTTGTGTGTAATGCAATTTTCAGATAGTTTAGTAAAGACAGATAAAAAATTACCGGAATTTTGTAAATCTTGCTTAAATTTGTTAAAAGGTGTTCTTAATTAATTCAATATCTAGCTTTTAAAAACGTTTAGTAAATTTAAGATAGAGTTCTTCACTCAATTTTAAAATATTCTTATAATTTTTAACCATTTTTGCTAGATCACTCGGAATATTTTTATATCCAAAGTATACTCCTGCTAAACTCCCTCCGATTGCTCCAACTGTATCGCTGTCTCCTCCTGCTGTTGCAAGTTCAAAAATACATTCCTGAAAGGAAGATAAACTTTTTAGAAAGATAAAAATCGAACAAACCACCGTGCTTATTGTATAGGGATGCACAAAAGCCTGGCCTAAATACTGTTCAATAAAATATGGAGATTTCACACCTGTCTGAGAAAATTTTATTAATCCGGCTTCAATTGGCATATCTAAATTTGACTTTAATTTATTCAAAATTTTAATAAATTCTTCCCATATTTCTTCCTGTGAACCAGAAATTGAAGATATTATAACATCAAAAAATTCATCAATTGAAAAACCCGTTTCCGGGGTTTTGTCTATTAAAAAAGCAATTGCCCTTGCTAT
>Ga0209977_10001381_pt1 | contig 10624 bp, 12 predicted proteins | sample SumtaG_2_FD_183113 | JGI IMG/M metagenome (GOLD analysis project Ga0209977, IMG submission 183113) | Deep subsurface microbial communities from Indian Ocean to uncover new lineages of life (NeLLi) - Sumatra_00607 metaG (SPAdes) (version 2) | ecosystem: Environmental > Aquatic > Marine > Oceanic... | reverse complement strand
CACGCCAAGCACCCTTCAACGATTTGGGCGGGGAAATCCCTCGCTAATTTTGATTGGCTACTTTCTCACAGCCTTGCCTTATGCCGAGAATACACCCATAGATACGGAAAATTCCATAAAAGTGAAGAAATCTTGTATCGTTGTGCCGAGTTGAGAGAGCGATATATTCCCGCAGGTTCTTTGACCATCCCGCCAAAGTGCATGGGTCTTGAATACAAAATAGGTGGTTCTAATTGGAATGATGTAGTGGCTTCCTATCGTAACTACTATCGGCACGGAAAGGGCTACATGAATAAAGGGAAAGGCCCACAGTGGAATAAAGTGCCATCTCGCAAACCCAAGTGGTTTTAGATAACAAGGGCGCACAGATTGAATCATGGATTCTAAGTGGGGTGGGGCGATTGTCGCCGCCTTAGCAGGTTTTGGAATGTGGCTATGCACCCGTTCTAAAAATGTTGTGAAAGAAGCCAAAGCCTCATCTCGCCCACCAATGGATGATTTCGTGGAAAGGAAGATTCTTGAAATGCGTGAATTGCTTGCTTATCTTCAAGAAAGTGATGCGAAAAAATACGGTAAAGACAAAGTTGAGCAAGCAAAAAAGGAAATGGATAAAGTTGTGGTGAGTGCCGATAAGTTCCGTCAAAAACAAAATATGAACCTGCCTCCTTTGAAATATGGGACATGGGATGAGTATAAAACTCGCCATCAAGGAGGGAAGGAAACATCGGGCGGCCCTTTCAATTATTTGTTTGAAACATCGGGTCAATTAAAATCCTCCACAGGCTACGCTATGGGAATTATGAAAGACCAATTCCCCGAAAATAAGCAATTTACAGATGAAGAAGCCCACGCAATCATCAGAAAAATCTATGACGACCCCGAAGTAATCAATGCCGATACCAAAGAAGGCGGATTAGGAGGAATGACTCTTGACGAGTTAGCGGTTGAATTGTGGAATGAACAATCCACATACAAAGGTCGAAATAATTTGAGAAATCAAGAGGCAGGTCTTGGATATAATCTTGATGCGGCGAGAAAGTGGATAGATGCCTTTTTCGTTCAGCAAACCTATCAAGGTTTCAAGAAAGAAAGAGAGGCCCGGATGAAACTAAATTCCGCTTTTAACACGAAAAATGACTATTTTCACAGATTTGTAGGTAATTTCGATAAACACAACAAGTATTGGAAGAAGGTTGGCCTCGATGCGTGGGAGGAAAAACATGAGATTAAGATTCCTTTCAAACTTGCAGAAGCCGAATATGCGTCAAAAGGTTTAGACAATCAGTGGAAAACTGATTTGATAGTAAGATTGAGAAAGGGAGTATCATTTACAGGGATGCAAAGGAAGGTAGGATTTGCTGATGCAGAAGGTTCAATCATCATGGGCGGCATTCAAGTGAAACCATTGTCCTTCTTCAAACGAAAAGGCGGTGTTGATAATCAAAATTGGCGACACAGGAGAGTATCGGGAATCTATTCTGATTCACGCTTGAAAGACCACCCGACCACAGGAAACCCCTTGCCTAAATCATGGCGAGAACCTGTTAAAATCAAGAGGAATCCCTACCAAACCAAATACAAAAATGGAAAACCTGTGCGGCCCGAAGTCCCCGCATTTAACCATTTCTATGTGCAAAACCTCATTTATGGGACAGATGGTGAGTGGCTGAATATGGACTCCGTTCTAAAGCGTTTGGAATGGAACATTCCCGACCCCATCTCCACAGAAGAAGATTTCAGAATTGAATTGATAAAGATTCAAGGAACGAATATAGGTGCAACTGCCCAAGAAAAGGATGCAAATAAAATGCGCTTACTCCAAGATTTTGTAGTAAAATGTAATGAGTGGACAGACGATATTGTGCATGAATTACAAAACCCTACGGGAGAAATTGACGGTTATTATCATGGGCGACTCGCAGACGATTGGAAACAACAGGCTACTTACAGAACACCACGATACAAAGGCATAAGGTAGTGAAGATTGATAAACCCCTTCGGACAATCACAAGTTATGTGGGACTATTGGTTTGAAGGTTTTGTTATCTTTATGCTCTTAGGCATTTCGGGGCGCATCTTTCTGATGGCTCGTCAATTGGAAAACTTTCACGACTGTTTTCACCACTTTGAAGACCGTGTTTTTAATCAAGATGAAGAAGTCCATGTGGATGACGGGAGAACTGTGCGAGTCATGGGGCTTGAGGATTTCATGGATGAGTTCGGTTTTGACCCACGCCACGCCGAAGACGAGGAAACGGATGAGGACAATAGAAAGGCGATTGAAGAGTGGGATAATGCCAAACTATAAATACTAAGGCGGAGGTCTTGAAGACATGGCCCGATATATCATTCGCCTTGCTGATGGGGAACAAATACCCCTTGAAGATGCTTCTATGAAACAGGTTGCATCAGCCATTTCAATCATCAAGATTACAGAAGATTCCGAATCACCAATCAAGAATCCTTAGATAACGGGACAAACCAATTAAATACATGGGGAAAGACGAACCCGACATTTCGGAATTAGTTGAGAAGGCTAAAATCGTGGCGGAAGCCACAGGCAGGGATGAACAAGAGGTTCTTGCAGACCTGCTTGATGATGGCATTGTTAATCTCTCTAACGAAGAAGCGAAAGGGAAGGATTTAGTCACGCAATTGAAAGAAGCGGCTGAATTGATTACCACTGTTCAATCTATCAACAAAGAGGTTTCTGAAAACAAGGTTCTCAATGGTGGAGAAAACTCCACAGAAGTCAAGGTTGAAACCACGCTTGAAGGCGACATTGTGGATAGGGCTATCGAATCCATGCAAAGGAAATCCGAAAATATCAAGAAATTGATTATCACTATGACTCCTTTATTCCTGTTAGCAACAGGTGGTGGTCTTGAGGCACTTGGTATCATTGATATGATGGAGAGCGAAGAAGACGACCATTATGACCCTTATTTGGAAGAAGTTTGGGGATGCACCGCCCCCGATGCTCAAAATTACATGGAAGAAGCCACTATGGATGATGGCTCTTGCACATGGAGTGATAATCATGGTGGTGGTGGAGGCCCACCTGCAAATTGCCAATGGGAATGGGAAGATAATTCCATCATGGACAACGAAAACCACTTGGTAATTCGTGCTAACTTTGGCGATGATTCATGCCCACACGAAATGGAAGGTCGTTTTACTGTTGAATTGATTAAAGACAACGAATACTACGATGAAGACGAGTGGGATAACATCAGATTTAAGCATAATTATGAGATTCGGCATTCATTTACTGATTTAGAACCGGGAGTGTATCGAAATCACTTCTCTTTTGAAACAGACGATGGCTCAAATTGGAATTGGGATTCTCCCGAAACTCACGAAGTATTCGATGATACTTGCTATCCTCAAACCGAATTAGATGAACCTACGCTAACTACCGAAGGTAATGACTTGATTGTGGATTTGGTATTCTCCGACATGGGAGGATGCGGTCAAGATATTGAAATTGAGATGGAAGTTTGGAATGCGGGAGAATTGCATGATAATTTGGACTATGGTGAAGTCCATTTCGGTGTCTTTTGGATTGAACCCGAAGGCGATTCCACTATGCGTGTGCAAGGCAAGGCTCAATTGAGCGACCTTCCCGATGGGGACGATTGGGTAGTCAAGGTAAGATATGCTCATGCTAACGCTGATGATGCACCTTACGAAAGTGGATGGCGAGCATCTAATTCCGTTGTTATTGACGAAATTGATGATAACATTTATGGTTGCACAGATTCCGAAGCCACGAATTACGATTCGATGGCAACTTCCGATGATGGTTCATGTGAATATCCTCCCGAAGACCCTTGTGATGCAGAAATCCATAACCACTATCGAGGCCATGTAGCCAACGATGCTGAACAAGACGCTATTTTAATCGCATTTAGAGTCGTTCCAAGCAATTGTGAAGGCGAAATGGTGGAAATAGACATTGAACTCTTCCAAAACGGCTATGAAGCGAATTACACGCATTGGCTTGAGGTAAATGGGGATGATGAATACACAGATGTTTCCCATGTCTTTGACGGTGTTGCCGTAGGCAATTCATGGACTCCCAAAATTACGGCTTCATTAGATGACGAGGTATTAGAGCAAGTATTCTTTTGGGGAATTGATGTGGAAGAACCCGAAGTTTGTGAAATCAATCTTTACGATATTCAAATACAAACCAATAGCACTCATGCGATGGTAGGCTTTGACCTTGATTGTGGCGAGGAAACCAACAATCTTGATGGTTACAATGTGACGGTTCAATTCTTGGTTTATCATGTGAATGAAAGCAATAGTGGCCCCAACGCCACAGGCCCGTTACAATGGGTTACACAAACCTATTACATTCAAGGATATACAGATGATGTTCGATACTTGGTTTTAGATAGTTTCGCCGCCAATAATACAACCCATTACGATTTCTATTGGTATGCGATGTGGGAAGTGGATGGAGAACAGGAGTTTATTGAGCGCACATGGTTGAATCGGGAAGTGAACCCTTAATAAAGAAAGGAAAATGGAGGTGAGTCAAAATGGCGAGAATAGCGTGGGATGTTCGGATTACTTTCAATAACTTGATGGTAGCCCTTGTTTCTATTCCGCTAATTTTGACCTTCATGGTGTTATCCTATCAATTGATTACTACGGCGTTTGTGGATGCTCAAGTCCGAGAGGATATTGAAGCCTATATCGCCGTTCTTGGGATTTTGAGTGGCCCTGCTTACATGGCTATCTCCCGATTCTTCGACAGATGGAATGCCGAAGAAGAAGAATATATTGAATCAATACGCCGACAACACAAAACGGAAAATGATATTCGGAGAGCCAAAGGCAACCTCCAAGAAGATGAAGAACCTATTGTGATTGTTGAGGCAGTTGAGGAAGAATGACCCCTGCTGATGCCCTATGTTGCGGAATACTCATTTTGGTATTCAACATGATGCTCTTTTTCTATGTGATTCATCGCTATATCATTTATGTGATTCAAGATTTCTCGGAGTATATTCACCCTGCTCGCAAGGAACATACCCGAAACGCATGGGACGACAGAAACTTGAAGCCGACCAAAGCCATGAAAAACTTGAAGAAGGCATTATTTGGAGAGTGGGATAAATGATAGTGGATGGTATCAAGTGGTTTTTCAAGCCCGATTCTGTTTTCGCAACCGAAAGATTAGCGAAGGGAGAATGGACAATTATTCCATCTTTGCTGAAAAACGCCTTAAAACGGTCTTTATTCATCGCACCGGGCCTGTATGTATGCGACATCAAGGGAAAACAATTAGTCGCAGGTTCGGTCTTAGGTTCGCTTGGAGTTTCCCTTTCACTTGTGGCTTACTTCTTGATGACCCCCGATTATACCACAGACCTTTGCGGAGAAGATTAAAAGACAGGTTTTAGATAACAAGACCTCCAAACTAATACCATGTCTATCATGCGTGATACGCTCATAGTCGGTAGCGCAACCTTCCTTGTTGGCTCGGTTTTGATGGAAATAGGTGATGGCAACAAAGAAGTTGGATGGTGGCCTTATGTTGGCACATTCATTTCGGGTGCGCTCGGATTTTACATTGTAACTGCTACGAACATGGTTAAGGTCAAAGCGGCAGAAGGCCCAACCGATGATGAATTAGAAGCATGGTCGGAAAGACAAGATGATGGCTCAATGCTCGTTATGATTGACGAAGATGGCGATTCCCACACAGAATTGACCTACGATGAGGAAGGAGATTTAACCAATTTGAAGAGATTCATGGCGGAATTATTTGAGGCGACAAAGAAGCCTCGCCGCCGAACCACCCTCACATGGACAAGAGGAATTGACCCTAAGTATCGTGATGATTTCGATAGCGGCAATTATCCTTACAATGTGCCTTCCTATTATGGTTCGTTTTACAAAGATAGTAACGCCTACCATATCAAGGAGTTGCCCGAAGGCTACGCTTTGCATTTGTGGAAGCCCCTTCGCAGGGGTTACTATTGGAGAGGATATGCTAAGAGTCCTCATTCACCCTCTTGGAAAAGATTCGATTTTTACCGTAAATCGGGTTCAATAAGTCAAGTTTTGAGTTGGTATAACGACCAAATCGCAATTCCCGAAACAAAGGAATTATCACCGTTTGAAATTATGTTACAACAACAAGGTGTAGTATCAGACGACATTATCATTAAAAGGGTCGAACCGACTCCCGAAAGAGTTCAATACTTCTATGAAGGCGGCCCTGCTAAATATGCACCTACCAAGTTTGCGGAAGTTCAGAAGTGGAATAGTGAATTGGAGTTCTTCAATCAAATACCCACCGAGTTACTCAATTTCTGTCGTGGCCTCATCTATGTTGGATGGGAAAAAGACGGCACTGTGCGTTCCGTAAATCGTTACAATGCTGACCGCAAACAGTGGGTGGCATCTCACCCTGCATGGTTTCAAAATATGGTTAAGCAGAAGGTAAAACAACTCTATTTTGATGTAAGCGGCAGGGGCGAATGGCGAATCAACGGAAAGAGTTTCCTCATCTTTAGCAGTTCATCGTGGTTCCCATTCTCCGAAAAGCGGAATAAGAGGCTTCCCGATGGAAACTTGATGTTTGCCGTTGTGATGGAAAACGGGGACTATGAAATGCCTCGCCCCACTACGCAAATGAAGATGTATGCCTCCCTAATGAAAGATGAATCCATAACAGAACGCCACCAACAAGCCCATGTCTTCAATGAGTGTGTTGCTAAATACAATCCACAACGATATACTCATATTCACGATTCCATGCTTGCGGGAAGTGTCGTGGACAATACTTACGGGTTTTGCTTGGATTCGGATGGTGCGTTGGCTACGAAGGCCGAAAAAGCGGGACACCTTATGCTACGCAGGTTCAAAAAAAACTGAAAATTTCTGAATATAGTCAAGATGAGGACTTTTTCAAAGACGATTGGTTAGAAGCGACCCCATTTCAAGCCACCTATCAATCGGAATATCGTGCCGAATCTTCTAAACCTCATTCAGTCACGATTTCCCGTTCTTCCAACCCCGAAAAGAAACTGATGGCAGTTTTTGAGGATAGCGAAGGCAACAAAATGAAAACTACGCACTTTGGACAAAGAGGCGCAAGCGATTATACCAAGCATGGCGATAAGGAAAGAATGGAACGCTACCTTGAGCGACATGGAGGCGGATTTGAAACAAGCACGAAGGAAGATTGGAAAGACCCGACTACCGCAGGTTCACTTTCAAGATGGATTCTGTGGAACAAACCCGGTCTTAAATCCTCTTTTGACGATTACAAACGGAGATTTGGGCTAAAAGGTGAAATAAGCGTGAGTAAAAGTGCCGAAGGAAAGGTTCAAGACAATTCTCATGCTGTGGCCGTTCTCGTTCCCGACCCGAAACAAAAAGTGGAAGGAGTAGTAAGATTTACACAAGACGGAAACACCCTCCATGTGGATTATGAAATCGAAAACTTATTTCCCGATGGTGAACACGGATTTCATGTTCACGAATATGGCGATTTAACCGATGGTTGCGAATCGGCTTGCGCTCATTTCAACCCCGATGGGGAAACTCACGGAGGATTAGATTCTGCAACTCGACATTTAGGCGATTTAGGAAACATTATTTCCAAAAACGGTATTTCTAAAGGTCGTATCAGCACAGATACGCTCTCATTGAAGATGGGTGCAAGGAATTGTATCGTAGGTCGGATGATTATTGTTCACCAAGACCGAGATGATTTAGGAAAGGGTGGAGATGCGGAATCCTTAAAAACAGGGAATGCAGGTAAGCGACTTGCGTGTGGGGTTATCGGCTTGTCGGAAGGTAAAGATTTCAATGCCGAAGGTTGGGAAGATATTCCCGAATGGCAACCCCATACTCCCACTATTGACCCCTCTCCTTTTGAGGAAATAGAGTGGAAAACCTTAACACCCCCTCCACCCGAAGTCCGAACCCTAATGAAGAAGATGGAAAAGGCAGGTTATACAGTTCTCGTTGTTGGTGGCGCAGTTCGGGATTTAATGTTGGGTCTTGAACCCAAAGATTACGATTTAGCCACAGATGCCACCCCCGAAGAAATTGAAAAAGTGGTAGGGGAATTAGCAAGGTATAAATATGTGAAAGGCGCACAAGGGGAGATGGCGAAGCGGGCTTTAACAAGCCTCGTCTTAGCACCCACAGGGGAAGTGATTGAAATTACTACATTTAGAGCCGAATTGGGATATGAGGATGGCAATAGAGCCAAACCGATAGCAATACCCGCCGAAAGTTTTGAGGAAGACGCATCCCGAAGGGATTTGACTATCAATGCTATGGGCATGGATAAAGACGGATTGTTGAAAGACCCTATGGGCGGAAAAGAAGATTTAGAAGATGGTGTAATTAGAGCCGTTGGAAATCCTAACGAGAGATTTCAAGAAGACCCACTTAGAATGATTAGAGCCATTCGTTTTTCGGTTCGCTTCGGATTGCCGATTGAACCCGAAACATACCAAGCCATCACAGATAATGTGGAATTGGTTTCGACTCTTTCCTCTCGCCGTTTGCGAGATGAAATCGGAAAGGTCTTAGTTCAACCCAATGGTTTCAGAATGTTGATGGAAACAGGCGTTTTACCCACCCTTATGCCCGAAATGCGGGACATGGAACAATATGAACACAATCTTGATTACCACCCCGAAGGGAATCTATACAATCATTACATTGTCGCCTTCGATACCTTTACACAGATTCCAAATAGAACGGAAATGGGTGCATGGGCATTACTATTTCACGATATTGCTAAACCTATGACCGCAGATTGGGTCGAAGAATCTCAATATCACACCTTTTATGGACACGATAAGAAGGGCGCACAATTGATTAGAGATAATTACAACAATGAAACAGGGCCATTTGAGTTTTCTAAGAAAGAATTAGAAGCGTTAGCGTGGACTACTGAACACCACTTAGGCAAGTTTTGGGAAATGAAGAAGGAAACAAAGGTTGCTGATATGGGCAATTCTCCACATTTCCCACTATTGCTTCAAGTCATTGAAGGAGATATGATGAAATTACGCCGACATGAAGATGATTTCCGAGAAAGAATTGAGTTTATCACCACAACAGCACAGAAAATCAACGAAAGAAAGGCTAAAACAGGAAATAGACCACCGGGTTTCGCAATCAGGGTTTTTGAAGAATTAGATGTTCCCAAAGGAAAAGAGCGTGGAATCATAATGAATCAAATTGAGGAAATGATTTCCACAGGACAGGTTTCATCTTACGATGAGGCACTTGAGGTCTTGAAGACAAAAAGGAATGCTTAGATAACAAGGGCGTTAATCTTTCTCTATGGTCAAGAATGTTCTCATCCAACATCGTGAGGCTATCACCGTTGTTGGTGCTTTGGTTGGCCTCATTTCTATTGGTTATGGAACATGGAGGATGATTCGTAGTGAAGACAGGTCATTCATGGAACGCTTGGAATCAGTAGCCGTAATTGGTGGTGGATTTTTCCTAACAATCGCCGCAATTCACAATTTGAAGTAAATCTCAACCTTTATTAAGGATATAGGGATAATCCAATCACCATGAGCGATGATGATGTTACCTCCGATGAAGTGATAAACGAAGTCGTGGACTCAATCGGAAAGAAAGTCCCTGCACGAACCGTGAAGGGTCGTTTGAACAACCATAGGGTCTATCTTGCAGGGCCAATTGATAATGCCGATGATGACGGCACAATTTGGCGAAGGAAAATCACCCCATACCTCAAGAAAATGGGATTGACCATTCTTGACCCGACTAACAAACCTACATCTCAATGTAAGTGGAATGAAGTCGGAGAGGAAAAGGAACATATTCAACGATTGGTGGATTTGGAACGATGGGATGAATTACGGGCTTTGGCTAAGGAAATTGTTCTCGTTGATTTGAGAATGGTTGAAGTGTCTGATTTTATGATTTGCTACTTGGATAGAGATATTCACCAATGCGGAACATACGATGAATTATTTGAGGCACTACGCCGAAGAAAACCAACCTTGATTGTTCACAAAGGCGGAAAGAAGGAAATGTCTATGTGGCTTCGTGGAAAGGTTAATCACAATTTTGTGTTTGAATCATTTGACGAATTGTATTCTTATCTTGAAGCACTTCACGATGGAACAATCGAACCCGATTATACCCGATGGGTCTTCTTTGATAAGGTGTGATTTTGATGCGTGATGTTCAAGAATGGTGGGATGATGAAGTATGGCCTCAATTGAAGGCTCTCAATTGTCCACAACTGTTTCCTACATCTGCTTTAAGTGACTATGTGAATCCCGATAGGCCATTGGAGTTTTACAAGAGAGAGATGGATGACTTTGTTAAGGAGTTTCACACGAAAATTTCGGAATGTTATCACAACCTACCCGAAAATGAGCCTGTTCCTGTTTGGTGCGATTTATCTAAAACAGTATTGACGATGCGAGAGTTACTTATGTCGAGAATCCTTGATGCGATGGATAAGTTTTGGGAGTTAGACATAAACAAGCCTATACAGGAGGGATATTATGACTACGACAACTAAACTCTTTGCTCTCCTAATGCCTCTCATTCTCCTTAGCGGGTGCATCGGTTCGGCAGACGAACCCGAACC
>Ga0209977_10001380_pt1 | contig 10635 bp, 12 predicted proteins | sample SumtaG_2_FD_183113 | JGI IMG/M metagenome (GOLD analysis project Ga0209977, IMG submission 183113) | Deep subsurface microbial communities from Indian Ocean to uncover new lineages of life (NeLLi) - Sumatra_00607 metaG (SPAdes) (version 2) | ecosystem: Environmental > Aquatic > Marine > Oceanic... | reverse complement strand
TGGTCAAATCTATCTTTAAAGGGAAAAGAAGCATCTGAGGCGGTATGGATTCCTTCCTTCTCATAATCCTATCAAATATGATTCTTTCATGTGCAGCATGCTGGTCAACAATCATAAATCCTGTTTTTGTTGAGGCGAAGATGTAAGAATTATGAAGTTGCCAGAACCCTTTTGGTATAGTCTTCTCCTCTTCATAAACCTTCTCTTTATCCTTAACAATTGCGAAAAGAGTTTGTTCTTCCCTTTCACCAAATCTCTTTTCTTCTTCTTTGAAGAAGAGAACCTTTTCTTTCTCAAGTTCTGGCAATCCGTTTTTGCTGGTCAATGCATGCTTAACAGAAGAGTAGATTGACTCGAATAATTCCCTTTCTCTACTGAATTTTACCTCCTTTTTTGTAGGATGAACATTTATATCTATCTCTGTTCCTGGGAGAGATATCTCAATTACAAAAATAGGATGCTTTCCCCAGAGGCTGCTCCCGTATGCTTTATAAAGTGCCTGTCTAACTAAGTTACTATTTACCCATCTTCTATTAACAAAGATATATTGAAAATCCCTTCCTGATCGCGCTTTCTCTGGCTTTGAGCCAACTCCCTCGATTGTTATCTTTTCACCATCTTTAGAGAAAGATAAAAGGTTATGAACTATATCACTCTCAAGTATATGCTTAAGCCGCTCTTTCAACTCTCTGGCAGGAGGTATTTCAAGATTCAATGAGCCGTTATTAAAAAGTGTAAAATGAATCTCCCTGTTTTCTATTGCAAGTGCTATAAATACCCTCCTTACGTGCCTAAATTCAACAGATTCAGATTTAAGAAATTTCCTTCTTGCAGGTGTATTAAAAAATAGTCTTCTCACATCAACTGTTGTACCATTCTTTCTCGGCTGCGGTCTTTTCTCAACAATCTCTTCACCTTGTGCTTTAATTAGAAATCCCATGTCTGCTTCTTGCGGTTTTGACTCAATAACAATTTCGGAAATTGCTCTTATACTTGGAAGAGCCTCCCCCCTGAATCCGAGTGTATGAATGGTGGGAATATCACTTATATGTTTTATCTTACTTGTTGAATATCTCTCGAGCGAACGTTCGAGGTCGAGAGGACTCATACCCATGCCATTATCTATAACCTTAATTCTCTCTACTCCACCTCTTTCAACTTCGCATAGTATTCTCTTGCTCCCCGCATCTATTGAATTTTCAATAAGTTCTTTTATAACTGAGGCGGGCCTATCCACTACCTCGCCTGCTCTTATCCTTTCCCTTACCTCTTTAGGAAGTATAATAATCTTTTCTGACACGGAAACGTTAGATTAAATCTCGTTTTTAGAAGGGCACTTGGCTTCCAAAGAAGAATCCCTGACCATATTCAATGCCAATCTCTTTAAGAACTCCAAACCCATCCTTTGTTTCAATCCCTTCTGCTATAATTACTGTATCGATCTTCTTCGAAAACGGGATTAAACTTTCAAGTAAATCCTTTTTTATAGTATGTTTATTTTATCTCTTACAGAAGCCATATCATATCTTAGATAAGCAGGTCTGAGTTCTGCAATCTTGTGAAGGGAAGAATAACCAACACCTATATCATCTATTGCAACGGAAAATCCTGCCTTACAGGATACAAGAACCAGAATTATCACAATATCACAACCCCGAGTTCTTTTTTCATTCTTTTCCATCAATTTTTGCTATACTACATATTATTTACAAAAAAGTCAAGAAAAATACTCACACTGCAGATTCGCCCATTAGATAATTTCATATCTATCTGGGAACCACAGAGACTTTACTGTTCCCATTGTGCTCTCTCTTTAACCTCTATTTACTCTGTGGTTTAATGTAGACTTTTTAGACTTTCAAGAAATGATTCGATGGTATCTATAATAAATCCATTCTTGCTCAACAGATATGCAGTAACACCGATACCTCTTCTTTTCTTAAAGGAGGAATTTGTCATAAAGACGCCGCAGGATGGGCTACCATCTTTTAATAGTATCCTTCGAATATTCAGAATTTTCGCGAAATCGACTGTCCTGAGTGCACCTTCCTTGAAATTATGTGACATGTCTCTACCTGTCTTGAGCACAACAGGGATGTTTTCCTCCCAGAATCCATATCCATCCTTCCTCTTAATTGTTAATGGCTCCCTTGGAATAGGTAATCCACCGAGAAGCTCAGGACATACCGGGATAAGAATATATCTCTTCTCTATCTTCCTTACTCGTGAGTCAAAGGCATCCTTACCATCATATCGTGTCTTTAATCCCAAAAGGCAAGAACTAATTAATATATGTTCCATAATTAATTAAGAATTTGGAATTAGGAAATGTAAAGCGGATGATATACTTTTTCAATTAGCCTTGTATTTACTCTCTACTCTCTACTCTCTACTCTTTTACTCCCCTCCTTTTACCTCTTCTGTCAAACTATCTGTGTCAACTCTATGAATCATTTCTCCTATTTCCTTTGGCGTTTCAAGAACGAGTACAATTCTTCTATTCTTTTGTCTGTATTCCTCTCTATCGTTTGGGAAAATTGGTCGATACTGGCCATATGCAGCTACCGATAACCTTTCAGGCGGAATCCCTGTTTCTTCCTGAAGGTATCGTACAACATTTATTGCCCTTGCTGCAGATAACTCCCAGTTCGTAGGAAATTTTTTTAATAACGCACCGCCGATCTTTGTATCATCTGTGTGACCTTCAACATTTATCTCTCCAGTAGTTGCATTTTTTAATATCTTGCCAAGCTTTGATAGCAGAAGTAAACCCTCACCGCTCAACTTTTCCTCTCCAGGATTAAACAATCTCAAACCAGGAAGGTTAATTTCTACACCTTTCTCTGCTCTTGTTATCTCAAAGCTTTCCTCCGTTGAGATTTTACTCAATTCATCTATAATATTTCTCTTGTATGAATCTCCCGTATCGCTGTCTTTCTCTTCTTCCATTTTCTTTTTAAGTTTTGTCACAATTTCAGTTAATGTTCTGTTCTCATTTTTAAGGCCCTCTATCTTTTGGTTCAGTGGCTTGCATTCCGTAATATAGAAAAATGCACTATAACCTCCAAGAACAATAATTATAAATAGAAAAAAATAGACTAAGAATTTCATTTGCACCCTCCTGGTAATATACCTGATTACATTGATTTTTATTAGATTACACAGATTAAATCCAAATATATAGATAGGTTTTAATTTAAGAAATCTGTGTATTTATAGATTGATTTTTAGTAGCACTACTGCAAAACAAGCAATAGCTTCCTTCGCTCCTATAGGACCAAGTCCTTCATTCCTCTTTGCCTTAACAGAAACCCTCTGTTTATCAACCCTCAATAATTTTGCAATACTCTCTCTCATATTCTCCTTATAGGGGGATAACATAGGAACTTCTGTAATAATTGTTGTATCCACATTCAGAATTTCAAAAGATGCCATTTTTTTTATCTTTTCTACGATAAGTGTGCTCCTTATATTCTTGATTTTTTCATTGGTATCAGGGAAATGTTCACCAATATCTCCATGTGAAATAGCTCCAAGAATTGCATCACATATAGCATGAAGAAGAACATCTGCATCAGAATGCCCCACAAGCCCTACCTTTGAAGGAATCTCTACCCCCCCAAGAAAGAGTTTTCTCCCTTTAGCCAATCGATGAATATCATAACCAAACCCAATCCGTAAACTCATTTTGTCCAATAAAAAATTCTACTGCTCAATTTTTGAAAATATTACTCTTCCAGTAGGAAGATCGAGTACACTGATAACTTTACATCTTATCACCTTTCCGAGGGATGTTGACGCTCCCTCTATGACAACTGTGCTGTTATCGTCAAGGTATCCTATACCTTCCCCAGTGTATCTGCCCCTTTTAACAGGTTTTACACTCAGAATATCTCCCTTAAAGAAAACCTGCTTTAATGCCATTCCAAGATCCTTCAATTTTAGAACCTTAACTCCTACCATCTTTGTAAACGGCTCAAGTTCATTTTCTATCGTGAGAAGTCTATAATTTCTTATGACCGCAAGCCTAACAATTTTTCTGCTGATACCATTCAAGTCCTTCGGATCCATTTTTTCAATCATCACATTATACCCTTCATCATTCATAAGTGTTTCTATCACCATATCACCCCTTTTAACAGAGACATCTGCATTAGGCAAAGAGGCTTGATGCTTGATATAATCTATGATAAATTGGGGTAACACAATGGTTCCAGTAAGAAAACCTGTTTTTAATACCATTAAAATTCGACCATCAATAATTGCTTCGCTTGATGGGATGAAATAGTCAGAATGTCTTTTTATATGAAAAAACACCATACACTCCTTTTTCGAATATTAAGAATGTAAAATAGATTTCTCTATCGCTTCCCTTAAACTCCTTGCTCCAATTGTTTTTATGCTCTCGGTACGTAATCCTTTCTGGTTACCGATAGGAATTATACATCGCTTGAACCCCAGTCTTTCAGCTTCTTTAACCCTTCTCTCTATCTGCGATACAGGTCTTACCTCACCTGCAAGACCTACCTCTCCAATCACAACAGTACCATTATTACAAGGACGATCGTCAAAATTAGAGGCAACCGCAACCACGAGCCCAAGGTCACAGGAGGGATCGAGGAGTTTCAGTCCCCCAACAACATTACAAAAGACATCAAAACCTCCGAGGTTATAACCCGCTCTCCTCTCAAGAACTGCGAGGAGGATTGAAAACCTCTTGTAATCGCTACCAACGATTACACGTTGTGGCACAGGGTATCTTGTTGAAGAAACAAGTGCCTGTACCTCAGCAAGGATAGGTCTTGTTCCTTCAATCGTTGAAATAACAACAGAACCAGATGTATTAAATGTTCTCTCGTCAAGAAACGTCATAGAAGGATTTTCAACCTCCACGAGCCCAGTTTTTGCCATCTCAAAAACGCCTATTTCATTGATTGAACCAAATCTGTTCTTAACAGCGCGCAGTATTCTAAAAGATTGTGTTCTGTCGCCTTCTAAATAAAGTACTGTATCAACCATATGTTCAAGTGTCCTGGGTCCAGCAATCATTCCAACCTTTGTCACATGTCCAACAAGAAAAATTGTAATATTTCCTTTTTTTGCAACCTTAGTAAGCTTTGAGGTGCATTCCCTTACTTGACTTACAGAACCAGGTGAAGATTCAATACCATAATCAAACGTTGTCTGTATGGAATCCACAATAAGAATGGATGGCTTAACATTCTTCACAGCATCTATAATGTTTTCCACAGACGTTTCCGAGAGGAGAAAGAGGTTTTCCGTTTCTATACCCAATCTTTTCGCTCTTAATCCAATCTGATATGGAGATTCCTCCCCTGAAACATAAAGAATGCATTTCCCTTTCTTCGCAAGATTGGATGAAACCTCTATTAATAGTGTCGATTTTCCTATACCTGGTTCGCCACCTATTAGGATAATTGTTCCTGGAACAATACCTCCTCCAAGAACCCTGTCGAATTCAGAAATATCTGCAGTCCATCTTGAATGTTCATCACTTTCAATTTCTTTAAGTTTGACGGGTTTAGATGGAGTCACTTCTCCCCTTCTCATATCAACTACCCTTTCCTCTACAAAACTGTTCCAAGCAGCACAGTTTGGACATTTTCCCATCCATTTGAGTGATGAATATCCACACTCCTGACAAACAAATGTTCTCTTTTCTTTCTTCATCTTTGCTCGCTAATATGAATGTTTCGTTTAAATCGTCCCGAAAATGCAAAGCATTTACGGGATAAATTTTGAACGTTAATATCGTTTAATTCATTATTATTACTTCATGTTTTATTACAATTACTGATTCGGACCTAAAAAACCCTTATATTAATATATTTTTTTGGGTTTTCCTTTATATCCTTTATTAGTCCCTTTGTCTCTTTTAAGGTTGCTTCCAGTTCATTGTATAGTTTTTCATCCTTCATAAGTCTGCCTACTGTTCCCTTTCCTTTGTTTATATCTTCAAGGAACTTTGAGAGGAGATCAAGATTCTTATCAAGTTTATCAGCAACAGCAACAATCTTTCTTAAGTCCTTCTCCGCATTTTTTACAGTTCTCTTTATTCCCGCTCTATTTTCCTTCACCAATCCTGCGAGTTCTTGTGAGGCGATGCTTATATTCTCCAGTGTCTTATCAACATCTCCCCCGCTAATTTTTTCAGCAATCTTTCTTATTGGACCAAGAATATCTCCAAGTTCACTAAGCGAGAACGAGGGAGCACCTTTGCCTTTAAGGGGCTTTGAAATATCAAAGGATTCTTCATCATCACCTGTTTTAAGTTCAACAAATTTTGTTCCACTGATTAGTGCAACATCTTTAATTGCAGCCTTTGCATCCTTTTTAAGTTGTACATCACCATCTACATAACAGACAGTGGAAACCTTGTCTCGGGCAAGATTGATAGAGAATACCTTACCTTTTTCTACACCAAGAACCCATATGGGGTCTCCCCTTTTTAAGCCTGTTGCATCATCAAAATTAATTGTTATCTTATATCCTCTGCCTTTCAATCTTGCCTGTTTAATCCAGAGATAGCCCAAGGTCAAAATAACAATACCAAAAATAACAAAGATACCAACCTTTAATTCAATATTTCTTGATTTCATTATATTCCTCCAGAAATCGGTCCCTCTCCTTCACCCTTAATAAACTGTTGCACATAAGGGTTATCTGTGTTCTGAACCTCCTTAGGGGTTCCATCAAAAATAATCTCTCCATCGTAGAGCATCGCAATTCTGTCCGCAATCTTATAAGCACTAATTATATCATGTGTCACAGCAATAGTTGTTATGTTTAGTTCCTTTTGCAGTTCTACTATTAAATTATTTATTCTATCGGCTATTATAGGGTCAAGACCAGTTGTAGGTTCATCATAAAGCACAAATTGAGGATTCATAGCAATTGCCCGTGCAATCCCAACCCTTTTCTTCATACCTCCTGATAGTTCAGCTGGATACATATCCTCAACATCTGAGAGCCCAACAAGCTTCAATTTCTCTCTTGCAATCCTCATTATCTCATCTTGTGACATCTTAGAGTGCTCAATTAAACCGAGTCCTACATTCTCCCAGACACTGAAGGAATCAAAGAGCGCAGAGGATTGAAAAACCATCCCAATCTTTTTTCTTATCTCAAGAAGTTTCTTTCTTGAGATATTCTTTAATGAAACATTCTCTATTTCAATCTCACCGTCATCCGGTATAAGTAGTCCTACTATGGTTTTCATAAGCACACTCTTTCCGCATCCACTCTGTCCTATTACAACAATTGTCTCCCCTGTCTCTATATCCAAGTTAACTCCTTTGAGTACCTTATTATCTCCAAAACTCTTCCACAAACCCTTTATTCTTATCATGCGAATACCACCCTTGCAATGAAATAATCAAAGATCAGGATGAGGACCATAGCTGAAACAACTGCCCTTGTTGTTGCCTGACCAACACCCTCTGCACCCCCCTTTGATTGAAAACCATGATAACAACCCATAAGACCTATTATAAGACCGAATACTACGGATTTGATAAGTCCACCCCACAGTTCAATCTGAATAAAGTTGGTTCTAACACCTCTCAGGTAAATATAAGGGGAGATATCCAATCCATATACTGAAACAAAGAGTCCTCCAAGAATCATAATAATTTCAGCAAGGATTGTAAGAATGGGCAGGGTGATAATTCCTGAAAAAATGCGTGGCATAACAAGGTATCTCCCAGGGTCAATTCCCATAATTTCAAGTGCATCGATCTGCTCTGTAACCTTCATTGTTCCCAGTTCAGCTGCAATAGATGAGCTTACCCTTCCTGCAACTACAAGTCCTGTTAACATTGGACCCAATTCTATCATTACTGCTTTGGCAACGGACATGCCTACATATAACTCAGGAACATAGGCTTTAGTCTGGAAAGCAGCCTGGAAACATGTGACCATGCCTGCAAATACAGACACAAGCACAACGATTGGAAGGGAGGATATACCCATTGATAGGATCTGGTTCAGAATTAATCTATAGCTTTTGGGGATCCTATGGAAATTCTTAAACCCTTCCGTGAGAATAATGATAACCCCACCCACGTAGGAGAAGAAGGATCTTACAGCCCCAATTATCAACTCGGCTCCTCCTCCATTTCCGGATTTTTAAATATTGCAGAATCCTCGAGAAATGTTGCATACACAGTACCTATAGGCCCGTTCCTCTGCTTCCTTATGATAATCTCTGCAGCACCCCTATCTTCTTTAGATTCCGATTCCAGTTTCCTGTGTATAAAGATGACAACATCAGCATCCTGTTCAATAGCACCCGATTCTCGAAGGTCTGAAAGTAGTGGTTTCTGAAACGCGCGGGTTTTATGAGCTCTTGAAAGCTGTGAAAGTGCAACTATAGGAATATTGAGCTCTTTTGAAAGTGCTTTCAGGGAACGAGATATAATCGCAACTTCTTGCTGTCTGCTCTCTGCTCTCCTTTCCTTTCCGGGAACATCTAACAGTTGCAAATAATCAATAAAGATAATGCCAACATCGACCTTAGACTTTAATCTTCTTGCCTTAGCCCTGAGTTCAAGGTGTGTAAGACGAGCAGAATCATCAACATACAGAGGAGCATCACTCAACTTACCTGCTGCACCTGTAAGTCGGGCCCATTCCTCATTTGAAAGATAACCCGTCCTCAACCTGTTGAGATCAACGCGTGCATTCATAGCGAGCATTCTTTGGACAAGTTGTTCCTGGGACATCTCGAGACTAAAAAAACCAATAGGCATTTTTCTACTAATAGCAGTATTGAGTGCGATACCTAAGGCAAATGCGGTCTTACCCATTGAGGGTCTTCCAGCAATTATTACAAAATCGGATTTTTGAAATCCACTTGTCATGCTATCAAGTTTTCTTATTCCTGTCTCAACTCCAGTAACATGTGTTCTGTGTTTTGTCAGGTCATCTATCTTTTCGATTGTGTCCACAAGAATATCCTTCACCATAATAAGATCCTTCTTCTTTCCTGTATAATGGATATTAAATATTAACTGTTCCGCTTTATCGAGCAGTTCGTCAACCTCAAGAGTCTCTTCGTAACTTTGTTGTATGATCTGATTTGAAATGCTAATAAGTCTTCTAAGGACATATTTTTCAAGAACAATTCTTGCATAATATTCAACATTTGCTGTTGTTACAACCGATTCAACGAGTCTCTGTAGATAATCAAGACCACCTACATCGTTAAGTTGTTCCCTTTTTCTTAGCTCATCCGACAGGGTTACAATGTCAACAGGAAAATTGCTTTGCTCCAGTGCAACGATAGCGTTAAAAATCTTCCTGTGACTATCCGAATAAAAGATTTCCTCACTATTAATAATTGAAAGAACAGTATCGCATGCTTCTCTTTCGGATAGCATGGAACCTAAAACCGCTGCCTCTGCATCGAGTGATTGAGGCGGGGTCTTTAGCAGTTCCCTCTCCTCATCCATTGTTCTTAACCTTCCTCCCAATGATTTTTAATATCAACTTCATATCCTCCCAAGTCTTTCTTTTACCTTTTGGATTTCTCAACAGGTAACTTGGGTGGAACGTTGGAACAACCTTTATACCTTTATAGTAGAACAACTCACCCCTGAGGTTGGATATAGAAATATTAGTCTTTACGAGCGTTTGCGCAGCAAATTTTCCAAGTGCACAAATCACTTTTGGTTTGATAATTTCTATCTGCCTGTCAAGATAAGGAAAACATGTTTCTATCTCGTCCTCCTGAGGATTCCTATTCTCCGGTGGTCTGCACTTCAAGATATTCCCAATGTAAACATCTTCTCTTTTAAGTCCCATCACCTCAATTATCTTTGTTAACAACTTTCCTGCTTTACCAACAAATGGTTTTCCTGCTATATCTTCGTAATAACCTGGCGCTTCACCAACAAACATAAGGGAAGCATCCGCAGCACCTTCTCCAAAAACATAGTTCTTCTTCCCTTTGTATAGGGGACATTTTTTACACTGTAGGATTTCATTCTTCAGTTCATGAAGTAACGTTTTATTTGAGGAATGGGCTCCATGCTCTACTTCTATAATACCTAAATTAATATATCCCTGAAGTACACTCTTTAGCGTATCAAGTATCTCTACTCTCTGATTTCGATTATTCATAGATACTATTTTCTATCATACTTTTCACACTTTGTCAAATAAATTTAAAAATGGAAATATTTTCTTTCACCGCAAAGATCGCTAAGAGCGTAAAGAAGATATCGTAATTACGTAACTGAGTAATTATGTAATTTGTAGCCGCAGGCTTTGCCTGCGGTTCTTGTGCGCTTGTGCCGTTTGCTATTTGGTCTGTCATTGCTCGCCCTGTTAAATAGCATAAACTACTTCATTAATTTCTATTTAACGGGGTGAGTGCTCTTCCATACTCACTTCCGAAGCAATCTCAAGAAAGATGAGGGTGAAAATTTTAAGCAATATCTAATCCGACCAAATAGACGAAGCTTCCAGTCTCGCCAACAATTAAAATGTTCTATTTCAATCTCTTTCAATCCCTGTAAAAAAAAATACGCCGCCAGGGAATCGAACCCCGAACCCACGGATTAAGAGTCCGTTGCTCTACCATTTGAGCTAGCGGCGCTTCTTTCCCACCTT
>Ga0209977_10001379_pt1 | contig 10638 bp, 10 predicted proteins | sample SumtaG_2_FD_183113 | JGI IMG/M metagenome (GOLD analysis project Ga0209977, IMG submission 183113) | Deep subsurface microbial communities from Indian Ocean to uncover new lineages of life (NeLLi) - Sumatra_00607 metaG (SPAdes) (version 2) | ecosystem: Environmental > Aquatic > Marine > Oceanic... | reverse complement strand
TTCTTTGGATTTACCAAGAACTTTCCTCATTGCCGGTAAAACGGTAAATGCAAGCGTCAACATACCCCCAATCCACAAAGCAGTAAATACATTGTGGAGAAAGTTAATCAAAATTGGAGCAATTATAGCAGATATAGGAGCCATAAGGATCACATCTATTTTTAATTAAAATGTAAAGTTAATCAAAATGGATTATTATGTAATATAATTTTTACTTTACCCGTAAAGGAAAACTCTTTTCTCCATTTAATTATTCTAATTAAACCGTTCTATACTGAGTTATTCTTTTTCTATTGCAAAAATGCAGCTTGAAGCGGTATAACACGAAGATATTATGACAATTATTATGAATTGCTTATAGACATCAACATTTTAAAAAAAAAAAATATTAAAAACATTAATTATTTAGTATTAGCTATTTCTCTGCCGAATTCTATTTAAAAACAGTAGGTTTTAATCTTTTAGTTAACTTTGCTTTAACAAGATAATAAAATTGCTCCCTTTTGTGTGATCTCCCATTACTCTATTGTCGATCCACACTTGCCCCTCATAACTATTAATTATTGTCTTAACGAGCGATAAACCTATACCCATTCCCCCTGTGCTCCTATCTTTTTTATAAGTCCTTTCAAAGATTGCTTTTTTTCTACCATCAATAATCCCGATGCCGTTATCCTTAAATTCGATATTTACGAATTTTTCGTCGTTTTTATAAACTTCGGACACTTTAACCCATATTCTAATCATATCGCTCTCGTTATGGATGGCACCGTTTAGTAATATATTTTCAAAGGCGTCAATTAGTAAATCCCCTCCCTTAACCTTAGAAATTTCATTAGTTTTTTCAACTTTTATCTCTATTTCTCTATTCTGAAATCGCGAAAGAACAAATTCAATTGAGTCATTGATTATATTTATTACTTCAACGGATTTTACAAGTCGATCTCCTTCCTCTAATTCTGAAAGCTTCCGCACATTTGAAACCAAAGACGCTCCTCTTTCTAATTGCTGTTTAATAATCTCTACCATATCTCCTTTATTATTTGACATTTCAGAATCCTCTTTCCATAATTCTATTAGTTGAATTGAAGCATTTATATTATTAAAAATGTTGCTCACATCGTGTGCTAATAAATCCTTGTAGAAGTCTGCTTTATCATATGCTTTTTTATACCGTATTTCAGATTCTTTTAAATTATATTCAGCCTTCTTGCGCTTGGTGATATCAATTGCAGCACCTTCAATACGATTTTCATTTTCAAACATTCGAGCAGAAATGCTCAACCAAATAGGAGTACCGTCTCTTTTAGTGACTAGTAATTCATACCCTCTAACTTCTTTATTTTTACGGATCGCATCTAGAATCTCATTGCGCTGGTTTGGATAAACATAATGTTCAGTAGCAATATAACCTTCTAATAATTCTTCTCGTGTTTCATATCCAAATAATTTAGCAAATTGTTCATTACATTCTAAAAATTTTCCATCGCTTATCCTCGACCAATATAATCCTACTTGTGCATTTTCAAAGAAATATTTATATTTTATCTCAGATTCTTTTAATTTTTGTTCTGCCTTCTTACGTTCAGATATATCTCTCACATATTCGATTACTCCTATAATATGTCCACCTTCTTCGTCAAGTAGAGGGAATGAATAGAGATCCAACCATCCAATAATTTTTTGCTTAGGTCCTCTTTTAGGAACAACGTCATAAGCGGGTTGACCTGTTCTTAGGGATTGAAGGGAAGGACATATTTCACAAGGTTCATTTCTCTCGTGATATACTTCATAACATTTTTTACCAAGCATTGGCATCGAATGTGAGTACCAAAGCTCCATTATTGGATTGACTTGGATGATGTTTAAGTCTTTGTCAAGAACACTAATCCCATCTTGAATACTTGTGAAGACATTGGAAAGAAAAGTTTCACTGCTCCTAAGCTGATTTTCAATCCTCTTGCGTTCGGTAATATCTTTGAAAAAACAATGCGCTTGTTTAAAATTCCCGTTTTTATCGTATTCTATTCTTCCATCTAGCCAAATAATTCTATGAATGCCATCCTTTTTTATAATTTCATATTCTATGTCTTGGATTGTTCCTACATTTTTAAAATACAAAATTCTTGAATTTAACAATTCTCTACTTTTTAGAACAAGAAATTCGCCAAAACACCTCCCAATCACTTCCTCTTTATCATATCCAAAAAAATCAAGCCAAGCTTGATTAACATCTATAATTTTAACATTTTCATCAAAAGATTGATAAGGAAGTGGAGCATATTCATAAAATAATTTGTATCTTTTTTTTAACTCTCTTAAATCTCGTTCTTTATCATAATTTTTCTTCATTACTTCAAACACCTTTGTTAATTACTCTTTTATTGCTTTATTGATTAGATATATTAGTTCTTCAAGTTTAAAAGGTTTACTAAGAAATGCTGTAGCCCCCATTGAAATAGAATGTTCTTTCATCATAGTATCAGCACTAGCAAAGATGATTTTCGTGTCTCTATCAATCTTCAATATCTCGTTCATTGCATCAATCCCATTCATTATAGGCATTCGATGGTCCATAATAATTACATTAGGTTTTTCTGAATGATTTTTATAATTTTCAACGGCATCCTTACCATTGATAGAGAATTCAACTGAATAATCCCCCATTTCTGCTAAAACTAACTTATAGAGTTTTAACGTAGTACGGTCGTCGTCAACAACCAGAATTTTAGCGATAATAGATCACCTTATGTAAAGATATAATATTAGATTTTCTATTTATGTATATCACAAATATGGCATGTTAAGATCTAAATGAAAGATCAAACGATATTATAAGTCTAATCCAATTAAAAAGTATAAATGAAATAAAAAAAAAATAAATATTAACTATTGACAATTTCTCTTCCGAATTCTACGCATTTTTTCAAACTTTCATCATCAGGGTTCCACAAAGCGCGAATACCGTCATTAATTACAGAAAAACCGCTTTTTTCTAAATGTTCCTTTATAACCTTTATTGATTCTCCACTCCATCCATAACAGCCGAATGATGCCGCTTTCTTGTTTTTAAAACGCATTCCTTTAATCATCTCCAAAATTTCGGCAACACCAGATAGAATTCCTCCACCAATAGTAGGTGATCCTACAAGAATAATCCTAGATTTAAATATCTCTGTAATTAAGTCATTTTTATCGGTTTTTGCAATATTATACAATTTAACATTAACTTTCTTATCAATTTCACGAATTCCTTTTGTAATTGCTTCGGCCATTCTTTTTGTTCCATCCCACATTGTATCGTATAATATTGTAATTTGGTTTTCTTGGTAATCATTAGCCCAAGTTAAATATTTTTCTACGATTTGATTTGGATTGTCTCTCCAAATAACGCCATGACTTGTTGCAATAATATCAATAGGAATTTTAAGATTTAAAACCTCTTTTATTTTTTTATCAACAAACGCACTGAAAGGCGTGAGAATATTAGCATAATATTTTATACATTCCGCATAAAGTTCCTCCTGGTCAACAAGATCGTTATACATAAATTCACTGGCGTAATGTTGACCAAAAGCATCGTTGCTGAATAATATATTGTCTTTGGTCAAATAACATGCCATACTATCAGGCCAATGAAGCATCCTCATTTCTACAAAGATTAATTGTTTATCATTTCCTATATCTAACATATCCCCCGTTTTTACTACTTGAAAATTCCAATCTTTATGATAATGTCCTTTTATTGACTTTACGCCATTTGCAGTACAATATATTGGCGTCTCTGGTATTTTTTCCATGAGTGCCGGAAGTGCTCCACTATGATCAATCTCCGCGTGATTTGCAATGACGTAATCAATTTTATTTAAGTCAACTTCTTTAGATAGATTCTCAACAAATTCTTTCGAAAAGGGCTTCCAAACAGTATCAATTAGTACAATTTTTTCTTCCTTAATTAAGTAGGAATTGTAAGTAGAACCACGATTCGTGGAATATTCGTTTCCATGGAATTTTCTGAGTTCCCAATCTACTTTTCCGACCCAATAAACATTACTTTTTATTTTAAAGCTCATATACATCACCCAAATAATTTATTATTATTAATTTAATTAACATTATTTTTCTTCCTTTAAAAATAGCGTTTCTCTAAAATATTAGCGATTTTAGTTAGTTTTTCTTATATTTTGTTTTGAAAAGTAATCGGCTAAATAAAGAGGTTCGGGTTGTCTGTGTTTTTTAGTTGTTTTTAACGCAGTTTCTATGGCAATATTTAATGTAGTTTTATAACCTGCGCTAATGAATACAGGTTTCATACCATCGTTTAAGCAAACTGCATTTCCTAATAATTCTTGGGACATTCCAGTTGATAATTGTGGATCAAGAGCCCAAATTGGAACTTTGTTACCCTTTTTTCTCTTAAAGTTTTTTAAATCTGTAAATCCTATAAAGGGACTTTTTGCAACGCCAATTGTAGGAATATCTAAAGCAAATCCCAACTGGACAGCTTCTCCAAACCTTTTTGGATGTATGAAGCCATGACCATCACACATAATAATATCAGGTAAAGGATCTAGTTTTTCCAAAGCTTGGGCAATCAAATTACACTCTCTAAAACCTAAAAATCCGGCTTTGTAGGGGAATTTTAGAATACCTTTGGATATCTTATAAGATTTTATCTTCTTTTCTGCTAAACTCCAAAGAACGGCACAAGATGTTCCCCATTCTTCATCTCTTTCTTTAAAATAGGAGATATCTACGCCAGCAATCCATTTAATTTGCTCTATACCTGTGATTTTAGTGATTCTCTGGTCTAACTCTTTAAGCATTCTACTATATTTCTTTTGAATTTTCATTGCTTCTCCTAATGAAATATTTGTCCGAAGTAATTCGTGCTTCATTGATAATCAATATATTAATCGTTATATTTATTATAAGTTAATATACTAATCAAGTGAAATAAAATGTTTCATAACATCCCAGAACTCGTAATAAGAAGAATGAGATATTTAGAGGGTCTTGATTCTAAAGATAGAGCTAATGGAACGCCTCGAATGGAAAGATTGCGACAAATACCGCCTGAAACAGGTAAATTTCTCGCGATTTTAGCAGCTTCTGCACCAGAAGGAAAAATTTTAGAAATCGGAACCAGTGCTGGCTATTCCACACTATGGATAGCTTTAGCATGCATGAAAAGGAATATTAAAATTAAAACCTATGAAATTTTGGAGAAAAAAATACAAATTGCTAAAGAGACATTTCGAGAGAGTAAAATGGAGAAGTATATTGAACTAATTGAGGGGGATGCTCTCAATTATTTGACAACTGAAAAAAATGTATCCTTTTGTTTTTTGGATGCTGAAAAAGAAATTTATGAAGAATGTTATGATTTAATAATACCAAACTTGATACAAGGAGGATTGTTTGTAGCTGACAATGCAATAAATCACTATGAGACATTAAAGCCTATGATAAATAAAGCATTGTCTGACAAACGTGTAGACGCTATGATTGTACCAATTGGAAAAGGAGAATTATTATGTAGGAAAAATTAAATTTATCAAAAAATTTTCATAAGTTATTAGATGTCAATTAGACATTTTGGCATATGCATTTTTAAGTCCGATAATCTTTAATGTAAGTGAATGTTTCGATACCTATGAAATCTCTATTGGTTTTGCTTTCATACCATCACAATAATACTGAGAAAAACGCTACTGTCTTCGCAAAAGTTCTTGATGCACAAATAAAAACGCCACAGCAAATAAACCCTGAAGAGCTTCAAGAGTATAGTCTAATAGGCTTTGGCTCAGGGATATATGGTGCAAAACACCATAAAGATCTGCTTGACCTTGCCGATAAACTACCACAAGTCATCAATAGGAAAGCATTCATTTTCTCAACCAGTGCAATGACAGGAGAAGCCAAAGTCGCCAAAGATCATTCGCTGCTTAAGGAAAAACTGCAATCGAAAGGTTACATGATCGTTGATGAATATGCTTGTAAAGGTTTTAACACAAATAGTTTCATGAAATATTTTGGGGGAATGAATAAGGGTAGACCGAATGCTGAAGACCTCAAACATGCGGAAGAGTTTGCTCAGAACCTGAAGCAGAACCTGCAAAAGAAGTGAAACTTGAACACATGAATTCTTTCTATCTTCTTATAATTTAAGCAAGAAGTTCTATACTTCATACCATGCAATATCTAATCCACTATAATAATTAAGCATCTGAATTAATTACTCGATTGAAAACGAAATTATTGTATCATTCGGTTGTGAGATAGTTCTATCCCATCCCCTAGAATTTGGTTTCTCCTCAAACTCTTTGAGGAGAGAATGAATATGAGCATATCCACCGCCATTATCTGTAACAATTTGTTAGGTTTTGTTATTATGTTCCACAGTTATTACTATTTTTCCTTGGTGGTGTCCTTCTTCAAGGTAACGGAGAGCTTCAGCAACCTCACTTAACGGGTAACTTCTATCTATAACAGGTACTACTTTGCCGGCTTCAAGAAGTTCTGTTATAAAAACCAAATCTTCTTTTTTGTTTGGTTTCCACATCACGATACTCATTTTCTTACTCCTTGAAATCAATGATCCTAGGAACATAGCTTTGAAAACTCGAGCCATTGAACCTCCGACCATGCGTAAAATTCCCTTGGGATTCAAAGCACGCTTGTAATCGGAAATCGAACGAGATACCACAACATCAAGAATCAGATCATAATGCTGCCCACTTTTGGTGAAATCTTCTTGAGTGTAATCAATGACTTGGTCTGCCCCAATCGAGCGCACCATATCCAGTTTCTCCGTGCTATCCACACCAGTCACTTCAGCCCCGAATGATTTGGCGATCTGCACCGCAAATGTACCCACACCACCACCCGCACCATTAATCAAAACTTTTTGTCCTGGCTGAATCTGGTTTTTATCGCGAAGACCCTGCAGGGCGAGGATTGCCGCTTGAGGTAGGGTCGCTGCTTCCTCGAATGTCATGCTGACCGGTTTCAGTGCTAATGCCTTTTCAGGTACACATACATACTCAGCAAAAGCGCCAAAACCACACACGGATAAGTCCACGAATATCTCATCACCTGGCTTAAACTGCTTTACGTTTATGCCAATAGTTTCAACCCGCCCAGCTATGTCAGATCCAAGTATCTTGTATTTTGGTTTTCGAAGCCCCTCCATGCGGACCATGGGCGTACCTCTGAGGTGCTCCAAGTCAGCTGCATTTAAGGATGCTGCATGAACTTTTACCAATGCTTCATTGTCCTTGGGAGTAGGTTTTTCTACATCTTTAAATTCAAGAACATCGGGAGATCCATATTTTGTGTGTACAATCGCTTTCATAAGTATTCCTCTAAAGTTATTACTACATTTCCCGTTTTCTCCCCTTTTTCAACATAGCTATGAGCCTCGGCAGTTTTTTCTAATGGATAGCGTCTATCTATAACCGATTTTATCTTTCCCGCCTCAATAAGCTCTTTGAGGAATTTTAATTGTTCAGTTCTTTCCTTCGTTTTGTCCATGTTCCCACTTATATATTTCTTGTCGCTTTTCTTTGCGGCCCGTTTCTCCCGATTAATCAATACCATCTTAGGGTTAGCTATAAGATAGATTCCATTTTTATTTAGCGAACCAATACAACTTGAAAACGAACTCTTGCCAATGATATCAAAAATAACATCATAAGTCTCGCCGTTCTTGTTAAATTCTTCTTTAGTGTAATCAATTACATTATCGGCACCTATAGATTTCATCACTTCTAAACTCTTGGGATTGCCTACCCCAGTTACTTCTGCCCCATAGTACTTGGCAAGCTGTATCGCAAAAGTACCTATACTTCCAGAAGCTCCACTGATAAGAACTTTTTGTCCTTTCTGAATATTTGCTTCTCTAAGAAAATGTAATGCCTCAAGTCCCCCAACAGGAACAACGGCGGCTTCTTCATAGGTTATATTATCCGGTTTTATTGCTAGCGTCCCTTCTTCAGGCAGACATATGTACTCAGCATAAGCACCAAAACGAAAACCAGAAGCAGCAAAAACTGGGTCATCTTTCTTAAACAGTTTTACTTCATTGCCTACTGCTTCAATTTCCCCGGCTAACTCCTGCCCTAGTATAGAGAATCTTTTTCTTGGTCCTCTGAAACCAATTCCTAGTCGCATGAGGACCTTTAACAAGCCTGAGAATTTGAGACTTCGCATCTCACAGTCCCCCATTGTTACTGTTGCCGCATGTATTCTTATCAGAACTTCTTTGTCCTTGGGAGTAGGTTTATCTACCTCTTTGAGCTGAAGAACATCCGGTGGTCCGTATTTTGTGCATACAATCGCTTTCATAAATATTCCTCCAAGGTTATTACTACATGTCCCTTTTTGTCTCCTGTTTCAACATACCTGTGGGCCTCGGCAGTCTGTTCCAGCGGATAGCGTCTATCTATGACCGATTTTATCTTTCCTGCCTCAATAAGCTCTTTGAGGAAGAGTAAATCTTCAGTCTTTGGGTATGTTGCCCCGAATATCACTTTCTTGCTGCTTTTCTTTGAAATCTTTCGCCCTCGAACCATCTTTGACAACCCAGGGTTAGCTATAAGATAGCATCCGTTTTCTTTTAGCGAACTTATACTACCTGAAAACGAACTCTTGCTTACTATGTCAAGAATAAAATCATATGTCTCACCGCTTTTGGTGAAATCTTCTTGAGTGTAATCAATGACCTGATCTGCACCAATGGAGCGCAGCATATCCAATTTCCCCGTGCTCTCCACGCCAGTCACTTCAGCCCCAAAGTACTTGGCAAGTTGTACCGCATAAGTACCTATAGTTCCGCCCGCACCATTAATCAGAACCTTTTGTCCGCTCTGGATATTTCCTTTTCTAAGAAAATTCAATGCTTCAAGTCCCCCAACAGGAACGGGGGCGGCTTCCTCATGGGTCATATTGGCCGGTTTTATTGCCACCTGACTATTGGTCGACTTATTACCTTTTTCAGGTTCTTCAGGTAGACATATGTACTCAGCACAAGTACCCATACCAATAAAACCGGTTGCTGCAAAAACTTGGTCACCTTCCTTAAATCGTTTTACATCTTTGCCGACTAATTCAATTTCTCCGGATAACTCCATCCCTAGTATAGTTATTCTCTTTGGTTTTCTGATACCAATATATAGTCGCATGAGGAGCCGGTACAAGAATGACAATTTGAGACTTCGCTGTTCACAGTCCCCTGATGTTACTGTTGTCGCATGTATTTTTACCAGTATTTCATTGTCTTTGGGAGTAGGTTTTTCTACCTCTTTGAGCTGAAGAACTTCCGGTGGTCCATACTTCGTCCATACAATCGCTTTCATTTTTTTACCATTATTTTCCTTTCTTTTCACCACTCATATTTATTACCACATTTCCTTTTTTATGCCCTTTATCGACATATTTGTGAGCCTCAACAATTTCTTCCAACGGATAGGTTCTATCTATGGCCGATTTAAGCTTTCCCGCTTCAATAACTTCTTTGAGAAAGAGGAGATCATCAACTTTTAAAGCTTTTCCATTACCCGAATCTTTATTAACATTAAGATAGATTCCTCCCTTCTTTAGAGCCTTCTTACATTGTGAAGACGAGGCTTTTCCGACGGCATCAAAAACAACGTCATAGGTCTCACCGCTTGCGGTAAAATCCTCTTTAGTATAATCAATTACCTTATCGGCTCCTAGATATTTCACTAATTCTAAATTCGTGGTACTGCATACACCGGTAACTTCTGCCCCAAAGTACTTAGCTAGCTGTACCGAAAAAGTACCTACGCTTCCAGAAGCTCCATAAATAAGGACTTTTTGTCCGCTCTGGATATTTGCTTGTCTAATCACAATTAATGCGGTTATTCCCCCACCAGAAACAGGGGCAGCTTCTTCAAAGGTCATGTTGGTAGGTTTTAGTGCTACCATCCCGTCTTTTGGGAATCTTCCTTTGCCAGTCTCTTCAAGCAGACATATGTACTCAGCATAACCACCATAACCAAAACCTGGAGATGCAAAAATTTGATCACCTTTCTTAAATCGTTTTACATCTTTACCTACTGCTTCAACTTCCCCGGCTAACTCAAGCCCTAGTATAGTTACTTTTTTTGGACCTCTGAGACCAAACGCCAATCGCGCGAAGAACCGTATCAAGGGATTGAATCTTTTAAAGCCATCTCGAAATGTCACGTCCCCTTTTGTTACTGTTGTCGCATGAATCTTCACGAGTATTTCATTGTCCTTGGGAGTAGGTTTTTCTATCTCTTTCATCTTCAAGACTTCTGGAGGCCCGTATTTTTCATAAACAACTGCTTTCATTTTTTTATTTTCCACTTTTTTCACCATTATACCTTTATAGGCAACTTTTCTTTTTATTCTTTTTTTTGTTTTCAATAAAAAATTTATATTAATTCTTTTATAAATATTAAAAATTTATACTCGTCTACCTTTTTAATAATAAATAGAATCTTTTCTAATTAAGATAATAATTTTTAAAGAGACACAAGATTGGTTCGACCCCCAACTGAAAAAAACATTTGCTTGCGCTGTAAAGGAGCGAGATTATTATGTGGTAAGAAAACATGCCCTATCTTATTAAAGAAATCTGTTTTAAAA
>Ga0209977_10001378_pt1 | contig 10640 bp, 11 predicted proteins | sample SumtaG_2_FD_183113 | JGI IMG/M metagenome (GOLD analysis project Ga0209977, IMG submission 183113) | Deep subsurface microbial communities from Indian Ocean to uncover new lineages of life (NeLLi) - Sumatra_00607 metaG (SPAdes) (version 2) | ecosystem: Environmental > Aquatic > Marine > Oceanic... | reverse complement strand
GATGGCCGGTCCAGATAAGGAATCACAATTTCAAGCGATTTTGCTTCGTGATACTACAATGCAGTTTGATCAACGAACTCTTCTTCCATCTACCACTGGGGAGCGATACCGGCTTATGTGGATAGATGAGGATACTGGAAATGTCATGCTGCAATTCTACAGCATCGAAGGGGACCCGATTGATTTGGACGGCTCCGTGTCGGCTGATGGCCCGACTATGTTGGAGTTGAAACAGATTCCGTTTGTTATGCTCGATATTGATGATAGTCTTCTTAAAGATGTTTGCTACTATCAAATCGCGCTCCTGAATTTGGTTTCTAGCGACGTGAATTATGCTTTGAAAGCAAATTTTCCATTCATGGTGGAGCAACGCGATCTTCGGGCTTCGGGCGCGCACTTGAAGCGAACTGCAACGGCTGAGGGTACGGCGAGCGCTGGTGGGCAAGGTGCAGAGGACGAGGATATTAAGGTTGGAGCCACTCACGGCCGCGCGTATGACAGGAATATGGATGCACCGTCTTTCATTAACCCCTCATCGGAAACGTTGAATGCTTCGTTGGCTCTTCAGACGAAGTTGGAAAATGATATTCGCAAACTGATTAACCTCGCTGTGACGAGTATCGGTGCGAAAGCATCAGATAATTCAACTGATAATGCCGGCCTTGAAGCAGGTTTGTCATATATTGGTCTTGTTTTGGAGAATGCGGAGCGACAGATTGCCACATATTGGGCGGCGTATGAGCAACGTGACCACAAACAGCAAGATGTTGCCACGATCAAGTATCCGGATCGGTATAGCTTGAAAACTGATGACGACCGAGTGAAAGAGGCTGGAAACCTATCTGATCTTATGACGGCTGTTCCTGGTCGCACTGTCAAGAAGGAACTTGGCAAGTTGATTGTGACTGCTCTACTGGCTGGAAAGGTTGATCTCGGCACTCTTCAGAAAATTGAGAAAGAGATCGACGCTGCTGACTACACTACCAGTAATCCCGATACGATTATTGACTCAAAGAATGCGGGACTTGTTGGCGATAAAACTGCATCTATAGCTCTTGGTTTTACTGATGACGAGTACAAACAAGCTCGCGAGGATCATATTGCCAGGATTAAACGTATTGCTGAGTCGCAAGGCGTAGTACCACCAAATCCAGCGGCGCGTGGAGTTGCTGATCTCGCTTCTGATGGAGGAGGTGGCAAGGTGGAGAAGGAATTGAGTCGAGAGACGGATTTGCAAGGAACAACTACTTCTCGCGTGCGCGGTAAAGGGCGTGTGAAAAAGACGAAAGGCGAATAACTATGCGATTTGAAACAGTGGTTGAAGAATTCAGAACACAACGGGTTACGGTTGGAACTACTGCGATACGTCTCGGTCAGGTAGGTTTACCGAAGTTGTCTCATGGCGTTTGGGTGAAAGCATTATCTACCAATGCAGGTCTTGTTTATGTGGGTATGGATGATCAGGTAGTCACTAATGGTTGGGAGTTGGATGCTAGTGAAGAAATTTTCATCCCGATTGATAAGATTGGGAGGGTTTGGGCCGAAGCCAGTGCAATAGATCAAGTAGTCTGTTTGATATATGCGTAGGAGATGAGCAGCAACTTGTTGATACGGGAGCAACTTGAAATTGTGTAACAGAGTTTCTCTACCATTTATTTACTTTCAGGAGATTTGTGATGGGATTAGTTTCTGATTTTTTGAGTGCGTCGGCTAGTATCGATACTACTCGCCCGATTGACCCTTTGGATCGCCGCGCCTACCGCGAACTCAAAGTGATTGTAGATGAAGGTGATATTGTATTGCCATCGTCTTTGCAAGCTATTGATGAAGTTCAGTCGATTGCTGCGTTTGTTCCTACAGTGAGCAGCGGCAATTTCACTTTGGAATTCGTTTTGTGGGGTGGTGAGACGTTTACGACGGCCGCAATTGCTTTCGACGCCAATGCGGCAACGATTGAGACGGCGATTGATGTAGCCGCGACTTCTGCCGGCATCACGGATTGGACTAATGCCGATATTTCAATTGCTCTAACCGGCGATTTGGTTACTAACCCAGCGACCGTGACTTTTGACGGGGATTCGGTCAAAGAAGCCAACCATGCACTGATTGTGATGGATGACGCCGGTTTGGTAGGCGGTGGTTCGGGAGGCGCGATTACTACGACTACCGATGGCCAAGCGGATCGACTTGGCTATGGCGTCTTGACGCAGCTTGGTATTGTCACCGGCACTGTTCCTTCTGCGGGTGTCACACCATCGGCATTGACCATTCTCGCACCTGTGGGTGCGCGGCGCCTTAGTGCCGAAACAATTCGAGCAGTTTCGCTCGACATTGCTATCGCTGAGAAAAACGCAGCGATTGAAGCTGCAATCAATACTGTTGCTGCCGTATAATTTAGCGGCATGACCTATAGCTATGGGGCTGTGTGACGAGGTTCGATCCCTCGGTGGGTCATTTGAAGAAATTTTATCGAAGTAATCAATGAGAATGGGATTTCAAAATGCCTTATCCTCCCTCACAATACCCAGATCAAATTTGGGACGGAACTACGAAGAATTCCGAACGGGTTGACAGCGCACAGGAACTTGATCCTACTTCCGATGATTGGGATCAAGTGGTCGTTGAAGTTCGTGCCGCGCAGATAAAATTGGATGAGATTGCTGTTTTGTTTTGGAAGCGCCCAGTTCGCACTCGTGCGCAGGGTAATGTTAATCTTAGCTCTGCGTTAGAGGCTGGCGATACGATTGATGGTGTAACACTCGTAGCGGGCGATGCAGTTCTTTGCGATCAACAAAGTACCGGTAGCCAAGATGGCGTGTATATCGTTTCGGTTTCAGGGGCGGCTTCTCGTCATACTGATTGGGCTGTCGGTGATAGCGCAGCAAGTTGGGTGGTTTATGTTGAAGAAGGTACTGTTGATGCTGACCATGCTTTTGCTTGCACAAATAATGGTGGCAGCGATGTGATCGGTACCGATGATTTGGTATTCACACAACTTGCTGATGTCGGTCCTACGGGCCCTGTTGGCCCGACTGGCGCGACTGGTGCGATTGGCGCGACTGGTGCGACTGGTGCGACTGGTGCGACTGGTCCTACTGGTGCGACCGGGGCTGGTGCGACTGGTGTGATTGGTGCGACTGGTGCGACTGGTGCGACTGGTCCCGCTGGCGCGACTGGGCCTGGTCCTACTGGTGCGACTGGTTCTACCGGACCTACTGGGCCTACTGGTGCGACTGGGCCTACTGGTGCGACTGGGCCTGATGGAGCGACAGGTGATCAAGGTGCTACTGGCAGCGGTGTTGATGTACCTGCTGCACCGGGGAGCGATGGGGATTACATTCTTCGAGTTACCGGTAGTGGTACGACTGTTGCGTGGGCTATTCCCACATAAGTTTTAGGGGGATTTAATGGGTTACCAAAAACCATTGGTTGTTAAAAGTGATACTATTCAATCGCTTCCGGCGGCTGATATGGTGGGTCTTGGAGATTTCCCCAATTGGGAAACAAATAGTCCCGCATGGGTGCAGACTCGACAAGCATTTTGTATGCGCGCCGGAGCTAATTTTGCGCAAACAAATCAGATTACCGATGAGTTTGGGGGTCCTTACGGAGATTTTGATAAATGGATGGGCGGTGTTTTAGCTCCTAACGGGATGATCTACGGAATTCCGTTAAATAGTACCTCAGTGTTGAAAATTGACCCAACCAATGACACTGTCGGCACGTTTGAGAATCTCACTGGTTCAAGTAAATGGGCGGGTGGCGTCTTGGCTCCGAATGGGATGATTTACGGAATACCGCGAGCTAGTATCACAGTGTTGAAGATCAATCCTACTAATGATACTGCGGTCAGGTTTGGGAGTGTTGGCGGTGGTGGTCTTAAATGGTCAGGGGGTGTCTTAGCTCCAAATGGGATGATCTACGGAATTCCGCATAACAGCAGTTCAGTGTTGAAGATCAATCCAACCAATGATTCTACCAGCACGTTCGGAAGTCACATGGATATAGATCAATGGATAGGTGGCGTCTTAGCTCCAAATGGGATGATCTACGGAATTCCGCAAAACAACAGCGCAGTGTTGAAGATCAATCCAACCAATGATACTTCTAGCACGTTCGGAACTGTCAGTGGCTCAAGTAAATGGTTTGGAGGTGTGTTGGCTCCAAATGGAATGATTTATGGAATTCCGTATGACAGCACCACGGTGTTGAAGATCGACCCAACCAATGATACTGTCAGCACGTTTGGGAGTCTCAGTGGCTCAAGTAAATGGGTTGGAGGCGTCTTGGCTCCAAATGGAATGATCTATGGAATTCCGTATGCCAGTACCACGATATTGAAGATTGATCCGACTGATGATTCTGTCAGCACGTTTGGGAGTCACAGTGGTTCAAATAAGTGGTGGGGCGGTGTCTTAGCTCCAAATGGGGCGGTTTATGGGATTATGCGAGATGATGGCACAGTGTTGAAAATTGGCAGCGATTTCGATGATTTGCCGCTTGACTGTTGCCTGTCTCGCCATTTCAATAAGTTTTAGGGTTGACAATTGGCCGGTAAAATTTGGCGGTTTACTGACTGAAAATTTGGCATCAGTTCCAAGGGAACTATGAAGAAGTTACGTTTCCATGTTGTGGCATTGCCGCATACGCAGACCCGTCCATGCCACGAAGCGTGTGCGTATACGATGAAGGTTCTTCGATTTTGCGAGATGATGAAGTCTTTGGGCCATATTGTGTTTCATTATGGTGCCGAAGGTAGTGAAGCTGATTGTGATGAACATATTCAGATCATTAGCCGGAGTGAGCAGATTAGGTATTTCGGCGAGTGGGATAAGAATGCTCTTTACAATCTTGGATGGACTGGGAGTGAGTCTTACTGGCCACTGACGAATGGTAGAGCTGCAGCGGAGATCAATGCCCGGAAGCAGAAGCGTGATATTCTTGCACTTATCACCGGCACGTTGACTATTCCTCTGGTTAAAGCTGTCGGTGAAGACAAAGTGTTGCCAGTTGAGTACGGAATCGGATATACTGGGACGTTTAGTCAGTATCGGTGCTTTGAGAGTTATTCACATCAACACATGGTATGGGGCTACCAAGGTGGACGGGACCCTAATGGTCGGTTTTATGATGCCGTTATTCCGAATTATTATCCTGAAACTGCTTTTCCATATCAGGCGCAAAAGGGTGATTACTACTTGTACTTAGGCCGAATCATGCGGCGTAAGGGCGTCGATATTGCTGTTCAAACTTGCAAGCGAATTGGAGCCAAGTTGATTTTGGCTGGGCAGGGGGTCGAGAAAGTTGAAGGAAACAAGATTCATTGCGTTGGTGGCGAAGTGTTTGCGGGCGATCATCTGGAGTATGTTGGATGTGTCACTGGTGCTCGTAAAGTCGATTTGCTCGGGAAAGCGAAAGCGGTTTTTACTCCAACATACTATGTTGAACCATTTGGCGGAGTTGCTGTAGAAGCACAGATGACTGGCACTCCAGTTATCTCAACTGACTTTGGAGCATTTACGGAAACTGTTGAACATGGAAAGACAGGGTTCCGTTGCCATACTCTTCAACAGTTTATTTGGGCAGCACAGCATATTCACGAATTGGACCCCTGGTACATACATCAGCGAGCCGTAGCGAACTACAGTATGGAGCGAGTGAAGTGGATGTATCAGGAATACTTCGAGATGCTTGATGATTTGTGGGACCAAGGTTGGGATCAAGAGAATGGAGATCGATGCAACCTTGACTGGCTAACGAGGTATTGAGAGGTGATTTATGGCGTTGAATGAAACTTTTTACGGGACAGTCGTTGAGGCTGGTGAGTATTTCAGCAAACGACTTCACGAATGGGCATGGTCTGTTGCCTCAGTAGCCGATAAGGAAAATTCGCTGATCGCTGCCCGGCGTTTGATAGATGGGCTTGCGTATAAGAGCTATAAAGCTACTGTGTATGAGGTCATGGGGGCACATGAGGGCGAAGAGATTACTGACGCTATTCGTTCGGAGATTTATGCTGCCGAAGAGGCGCAGCCGAATGAATTCCCTCGTGGTTCTGATTCCTCCATACCGGAAGCTATTCGGATCGCACAGTACGAACTTGCTCACAGCCTATTGGATAATAAAGACCCGGATATGGAGTTGGAGCTTTTAGCGGTCACGAGTGCGACGTATGGTGGTGTCAAGACGATGTTTCAACGGGATCAATTACCACTTGAACATCTTATCAATCTCATTCCGAATGCAGTTGCTTGGCGTTTGCTTCGACCGTATTTACGGGATGGTGATGCAATTAAATTGTCGAGGGTTTCGTAATCTTTTGTTTGACGTAGCTTGTTGTTACGTTCTGCTTTACCAGCGAGCACAATAATTGCTGGGTGAACTACGAGGGACTGACAACTCGTATCAGGTTCGTTGATAACATTGTCAGGTGGAGGTTCAGAAATGAATATTATTTCACGCAAACTGTATCTAGCTTCGAGTCGTGTTGCTTGCTTCGATGGCGATGGTGATGGTGATGGCGATGCAGCGGCAGCGGCAGCGGCAGCGGTAGCGGCAGCGGCAGCGGCAGGTAACACTGGTGGTGATGATGCAGCGGCAGCGGCAGCGGCAGCGGCAGCGGCAGCGGCAGCGGCAGGTACCGCTGGTGGCGCAGGTGGTTCGGCTGGGAAGGCGTTCAATCAAGATGATGTGAATCGTTTTCTCGCTGAGGATCGTCGCAAGCATCAGGCAGCTTTAGCTCAAGTGGAGGTGAAGTTGCAAGAGGCTCTTACAGACAAGGATATGACTGAAGCAACACGGAAGGCTTTGGAAGACAATTTGGCTTCGGTCCAAGGGCAATTGCGAACGAAAGAACAGCAGTTGGCTTTGGAGAAGCAACAGTTGGAGGATTCGCATGGCGTCGAAATGACGGATTTGCAAAAGAAAGTAAAGTTTTGGGAGAATCTGTACCGCGATAGTACGGTTGAGCGCTCTTTGCAAGACGCTGCTACCAAGAATGACGCTTTCAATGCCGATCAAATCGTTGTGATTCTGCGTCCTCAAACCAAACTACTGGAGGTAGTGGATGAAGATTCCGGCAAACCGACTGGGAAGTATCGACCAATGGTTACGATGGATGATGTCGATCCCAAGACGGGCGATCCGGTCACGATGGTTCGCACACCGGCGGAAGCGGTGAAGCGAATGAAGGAACTGCCTGAGACTTATGGCAACCTGTTCAAATCAGGTGTTGTAAGTGGAATTGGGGCAGGTCAAGCAACCAGTGGGTCTGCACTGGGTCGAGGTGGTAAGGTTGATGTGCGGAAATTGTCTCCGCAACAGTACCGAGAACTCCGTGAGAAGAACCCTGAAGCTCTGGGGTTGCGGCCGAAGAAGTAAGTCCGGTCGCCGCTAACTGATCAGGGGTGTGAATTGACTGAACGGACGCATTTTGCGTCTAATGAAACTAACGGAGAAACACAATGAACACTCTGTATTTGTCTAAGGCTCAGGTCGCTTGCTTCGCCAACGACAATGATGCCTTTATTCCGGAACATTGGGCTCAAGAGGGCCTGGCGATTCTGGAAGAGAACATGGTTGTTGCAAACCTCGTCCACCGTGACTTTGAAAATGAAGTCAGCGACTTTGGCGATGTGGTCAACACTCGCCGGCCCGGTACTTTCCGGATTAGCCGAAAGCGTGACGGAACCAGTTTGACTCAGCAAGACGCCAGTGCGACTAACGTGCAGGTGCCTTTGGATCAGTGGTTTTACACTTCGTTTGTCATCCAAGACGGTGAAGCCAGCAAGTCGTTTCAGGACTTGGTGGATATTTACCTTCGACCCGGTATGCAGTCCATTGCCCGTGCTGTGGATCGCGCCGTGCTTGGTCGCTGTCACAACTTTCTTCGGGCTCCGACCAACCGTGTTGGCCGCCTTCTGAATCTCACCAGTGCCAACAGTAAGGACTATATGCTGGAAGCTCGTGAGGTGTTGAACGTCAACAAGGCCCCGACTGACGGCCGAAACTTGGTTCTGGCTGCAGCCAGCGAGACTGCGTTGCTCAAGAATGATATGTTCTTGAAGGCCAATGAGCGCGGCGACGGTGGAACCGCCTTGGAGAATGCTGAACTTGGCCGAATTCTTGGTTTCACGACCTACATGGACCAGAATGTGAACAGTCTTGCGGTTGCCACGATGGTCGGACAGGTTATCACCGGTACGATCACTGACATACAGGGCGCCGGTGAAGGTGGTGTGCAGAATTGCACTTTGGCTGCGACTGTGGTTGGCGAATTTGCTTCTGTGGTCGGCAACGATCAGCCGACTTACATCACGGCTCTGTCAGGTGCTACTACTGACATCACTTTGAACGAGGTCAACAAGTACGCGACTCTGGCACTTGCTGTTGTTACGGTTTACCAGTCCGCTGATGTCAAGGGCAACTATGCTGCCGGCTACAGCGAGGGGATTGTGGTTGACGGTTTCACTGTTGCCCCGCAAATTGGCCAATTGATCGCTTTTGGGGTCGGTGCAAGTCGTCGAACTTACACGGTCATCGAAAGCTGGCTAAGTGATGCGGCTCCCGAGCAGACGATTATCCTGGATCGCCCGCTTGAGATACTTCTGGCTGACAACGACCTTTACTTCCCCGGTCCCGCAGGCGCGTTGAACATGGCGTTCCATCAGGATGCTTTGGCTCTTGTCACTCGCCCGCTTGCCGTTCCGAGTGGTGCGTTGGGTGTGATGAGTAGCGTGGGTTCGTATAATAACATTGCCATGCGAGTGACAATGCAGTACGACATTCAAGCAGGCGGTACGGTTGTCAACTTGGACATTCTGGCCGGCGTTGCCATTCTGGACCAAAATCTGGCCGTGGTTTTCCTCGGCTAAACCAAACTGGTTAAGTGTTGTTTGGAACAGCCCACCCTCCCGAATGGTCTTTGGGAGGGTGGCTTTCTACCACATTCTTATGCTGGAGGCCGTCAATGGATTGGAATTCTACGGTGTTGGTATTGAAGCAGTATGGCCCTTTGATTATGGTTATGTGTTTTCTGCTGTGGCAAGGTTGGACGCGCGAATGTCGGCTTTCAAATCGTATTGCCAAATTGGAAGATGAACAGCGGAAGGTGCTTTTACCGCTCGTGAAAAAGTGTGCTCGGGTTATTACTCGAAACACGAGTATCATGTTTCGGTTGGAGCGAGCGCTAGATAAGCGCTGGCAAGAATCTCAAGAGTCATAGAGAAGGTATGTTATGCAATCGCACAGATATTTTTTAAGTCGTCAGATGCAAGTTGCATTATATACTTTGAAACGTCAGTATGGCGGCCCTATTGTTATCTACCGATTGCTAAGCTCTCAGGTTGATCCAAAAACCGGGATTGCTACCACTGAGGTTCGTGTTACCCGCGTTAGACGTGCCGCTGTTTTGCCGGCTACATTTACCAGAGAGGTTGTTCGCAACATCTCGATAATTTCCGCCGACAAACAAATGGTTCAAGGCGGGAGTTACGACACCAGTAAGCGAGTCTTTGTCATTGATCGACGGGACGCACGATCGCTGGTGTTGAGTCTGGATGACTGGCTCGTATGGGACGGTCGTAAATACCAGTTCGAGAAGATTGACGAATTGGAATTCCGAACGGGATGGATTATCACAGGCAAAGTGCTTCTTGAAGAAACGGATTTGGAAATCGGTTTGCAACAATCATTATCAGCGTCCGATGAAGTGCTTTTTGATGAGACGGATTTGGAAATCGGTTTGCAACGATCATTATCAGCGTCCGATGAAGTCGCTGTTGATGAAGAGGTAGGAGTGGTGTAAGATGTCTGCAAATCCTAATTGGACGCGCTGGATTTTCGCCTCGTTGGCGACTTACTTAAAGCAGGTTGCCACAGATAACGACATCGAGGCTCTTATTGAGGGCGTCGATGACCGCACCGATGAGGTTATGCAAGCCTCCGAGCATGTTGAGATTGCCATAACTGGACCATTTTCCCGTGAAATGAGTCGCAATTTTTACGAACTCAAAGTTGGAGTTCGCTTACTGATTCAATCGCGGATGGATAACCCGCCGAAGAATCGGTACACACCGCAACGAATTGCTGGTATCTACCACGAGGCTATGGACGCCGTTATTGCGGTTTATCGGTACGGAAATGATCCAGACGATGACCAAAAACTTCTAGGCTGTTTGTCACCGGCACGAGGTCGAAATGATGCGTTACGTGTGTTTCATTTCGGACAGATGACTCCGACAGATCGTCTTCGACAGTCGATGGTTGACTGCTGGTATGTGATGGAATTGACAAACAACGATTAGCCATGAGAGAATTTTAAGAGGAGAAATCTAATGGCCAGAATTGAACTTCGTGATGCTACTGTTCGGTTCAAGGATGGATTGAGTGGTACATGTCAAATCAACGAACCGTCTACTGCACCTGTGGCGACTGACACAGAATTTGATGTTGATACCATAGTGTTGAATACGGCTGATGCTGATCTGATTCCTGTTGGGGCCAGATTTACCCTCACCGGTGAAACAACCCCGGTGCCTCATACAGTCACAGCACGCACTCCAACATCTACTAGCCCGACAACGAACATTGTGTTTACCCCGGCGTTGGGTGCAGGTACCTACCTGGACGAGGATGTTGTC
>Ga0209977_10001377_pt1 | contig 10645 bp, 8 predicted proteins | sample SumtaG_2_FD_183113 | JGI IMG/M metagenome (GOLD analysis project Ga0209977, IMG submission 183113) | Deep subsurface microbial communities from Indian Ocean to uncover new lineages of life (NeLLi) - Sumatra_00607 metaG (SPAdes) (version 2) | ecosystem: Environmental > Aquatic > Marine > Oceanic... | reverse complement strand
TATCAGCTTCGTCCCGGTATTCTTCATTATAAATATCAGTTATAGCCCTTAATTCATCAAAATACAAATAATAGAGTCCATACGTTTCTCTGGGGTCACATTTAACGCTCATCCCTGAATAGCTTATTCCACGCCACTCTGTATTGTGATAATCATCCTGTTCTATTGATACAGGTATAGGAATTGATATTTTTTTCCATCCAACAAAATCAAGCATCCCCATGGTGAGGATCATTTCTGAACCCTTATAATCAAGTAAATGTAAAAATAGGCGATGTCTAAAGCTCCGTCCACATACCCACAGAGTGATTGCTTTTGTAATTCCCGGAATCTTAATTGGTTTTGGCGGGTTTATTTTAAAATGGGAATGCCCCCTTTGATTAAAAGCGACCTTTACACCAAGAACGTATTCATTGGCAGTCCCATCTTGCGGGTCTACCTCCGGAACCTCGAGTGGTCTCCCTTTTCTCTTCATAGAGAATATAACACCCTGGTCAACGGGCATTCCTGCTGCCCAGACATCCGCATCTTCAAAATGAGAAATTGGAATATCTGCAAGAAGCTGAGTCCCTGTCATAACCCCTACCTGAAGATTCTCTATATCCTCTTCCTGCGCAATGAGTGTCAGGGGGAATAGTACAATAATAAAGAGCGATATTATAATAAATACAAATTTAGTCATTTATCCATTCTCCTTTTCATTCAGAACTCCATATATCTTTTGATTCATCTGCCAGTACATCCCCGTCAAAACGCTCTCTATAAACATCAGTCAATATTTTTAAATGGTCAAAATAAATAATATAATCATCAACCCTTTCCACGGGTTCTGTCCATATCACAAATCGAATAAAGGTGAGCGGTTTTTCCATGGGAAGATACCTGATAAATTGGGGGATTTGCCTGGGAATTTCAACACTCAGGTTTCTCCATCCTATGAAATGAAGGCTCCCAAGGGAGAGTTTATGAACTACGCCTCTGAAATCCCTGATGTGAACTTCCAGATTATAGTAATAATTTCCACCCCAGACCCAGACATCAAGCTTTTTCACAGCCCCAGGAATGACAATCTCTTTTTCCGGATAGATCCATATTCTATTATAGCCTTTTCTGGAAAATGAAGATCGTACCCCCAGAACATACTTATTCCCACCTTCAGCATAAGCGCCTGAAAGTGCTATCGGCGTTCCCTCTACACCTACCTTTAACTGTGGAAACCTTTCAACTGTAAACCGGGATGCTGTTGCCTGCCAGTTGTTATCATTAGTTTCAAAGTCATCCAAAATTAAGGACCTGATGTCTTCCATTTTAAAACCCAGGCCAAGATACTGTGCGGAAAGAACTGTTGGAATTAAGATGGAAAACACAATGACGAATAGAATGAAGAATCTGAGCTTCATTACATTGCTCCTTTAATAATTGAAGGTTAAACAATATTTTAACAGAAAATTACTCACATACGATAATCACTAATTAAAAAAACTGGTATACAGAATAAATACCTCAACAGGTAAAATCCTAAATGTTCTTATAACTTATCGGTAAGTACGCCCTGATTTTTTAATGTTATTTCCTCTTTCTCTGTAAAATCTTTATACCTGTATACTTACCATCATGAATTTTATAAGTATAAAATACCTCCCTTTTATTTAATTATAGATTGTATTATCCTATTATGTCAAGGGCTGATTTAAATTTTTTTTAATAATTTTTCATAACCTTTTTGCGCCATAAATGAGCTTCTAACAAAGGGCCCTGAGTCAACATATCGAAACCCGATTGTTTGGGCCTGTTTTTTATACCAGGCAAAAGTATGAGGAGTAATATATTCATGAACAGGGATATTAGAGTAACAAGGCCGCAAATACTGACCAATTGTAACCGCATCACATCCGACTTCCTTTAAGTCTTCAAGAACTTCAAGCACCTCTCGCGTTATTTCTCCGATTCCAAGCATAAGGCCTGACTTCAGAAAAATATGCGGGTAATGCTTATGAACGTAATTTAGGAGGCCTATTGATCTATTGTACTCTGCCCCAGGCCTTACTGTTTTGTATAAACGTGGTACAGTCTCCACATTATGATTATATACATGAGGATTTGCTTCAGCAACAACGTTAATTGCCTTTTTATTACCCAGAAAATCCGGGGTTAAGACTTCAATTTTAATTTGGTCATCGTATTCCCTGATTTTTCTTATAGTCTGGACAAACTGCCGGGCACCCCCATCGCTTAAATCATCCCGGGTAACAGATGTAATAACAACATATTTTAAGCCCAGTGCCCTTACGGCCTGAGATACCCTCTCCGGCTCTTCTTTATCAAGAGGTAAGGTTTTTACCGATCCTGTTTTTTCAACTGAACAGAATGTACAGCTGCGGGTGCATCTGTTGCCCAGGATTAAAAACGATGCTCTCTTATGATAATAACATTCAGAAAGGTTGGGGCAACGAGCACTTTTGCATACTGTATTTAAACCCAGATTATAAAGTATAATATTTACCTCACGCTTTTCATCAGTATATGCTATCTTTTTCTTAAGCCACTTCGGCTTTCGCAATGTTTTTAATTGTTTATCGAGATGATTTCCCATATTATTCTTTTACCTCATTTTTTATCCTATGTGCAGAAATTAATTCCAAATGGTTAGTCAGTCAAGCAGGCACCTGGGCCTGCCTCTACATATGATTTCATTATTCTTGTGACATGAAAGGTCATAAATGAAAGGGGTAACCTTCAGGAGTTCTTTTTTAAAACAAAGGGACCTTTTATATTATACCTGTTTTCCATTGCTGCCATTGTGTTTTTCGCGATACTCTTCGTTTCAAAGGGACCAACCCTTACCCTGTAAAATATTTTTTCATCTACTGATGCTTCCTCAATGACGACTTTGTACAACTTTTTACGAAGTTTTTCTGCCATGGCAATTGCATTTTCCTTTTTCATGAAAGAGGCAACCTGTATATAATAATCCCCTGTTTCTCTATACGTATATGTGCTGCTCTTTTCCCGGTATGTTTTCAGGACAGGTACCTGAACTTCTTCCTCTTCATACAGCCTGTCAACTGTCACAGGCTCTTCATGCAGTTCTCTTACTGCCTTTTCTATACTGTCTACATCCAGGAATCTGGTTTCAGCCTCCAGGTTTGTTTCAAAAATATCCAAAAGAGCCTGGTCTTCAAGACCCTGGTCTTCAAGAGCTTGGTATTCAAGACCCTGGTCTTCAAGAACTTGTTCTTCAACACCTTTCTTATCAGTCTCTGAAATGACATCATTTTTATGAAACAGTTCAAATTTGCCAAGCGCGGACAACCCATTTTTTATCTTTTCACCGCCTATATAGTACCCAAATATAAATATTCCAATCACAACAATACCGATAAGGAAGGTGATCCAAAAAATCCTCCCTGTATCAAGGGTAACCTGGTAGTACTCTTTCTTTTTCCTTTTTTCTTCTTCCATTTTTTGGCCTTCTATCAGGGCAAGCTTTTACTTATATTGTGCAACCTTTCCGATCTGCTTTATAACCCCGGCTATCTTTTCCTTGAAATCATCAATACCCCCGTTATTATCAATAATCTTATCGACATAATGTAATTTCTCCTTTAAAGGGATTTGAGCCCTCCATCTCCCAACAACCTCCTCCCTTGAAAGATGATCCCTCTTTATTCCCCGGGTTACAGCAATTTCCTCATCAATCTCAATCCCGAGCACAAAATCACAGACCACAAACAGGCACATTTCAACCAGGAGCGCTGCATTTATGACAGTATTTTTATCTCTTTCAATCAGGGTTTTGACCCTCCTTATCATCCAGGGATGAACAATGGCTTCGAGCTTTTTCTTCTCCGCACTTTTTTTAAAAACTATCTCCCCGAGTTTCTTCCTGTCGATTAATCCATCCAGCACCACTTCTCCGCCGAATGCAAAGATAATCTCATCTTTTTTTACTTCAAGTGCTTCATACCCGATCTTATCAACATCTATTATAGAATATCCATGGTCAGCAAAGATTAAACTCGCACTATCCTTGCCGGAACAATAATTTCCAGTTATCCCTACTATCATCTCAGTGGGCCTCTTCCCAGTTGCTGCCAACAGAAACATTTACTTTCAACGGAACATTAAAAACAATTGCATTTTCCATTTTATCTTTCACGATCTCTATAAGAGTTTGATATTCATCACGGGGGGATTCAAATACAAGCTCATCATGAACCTGGATAAGCATCCTGCTCTTCATTCCACGTTTATCTATCTCCGTATTAATTACTACCATCGCCTTTTTTATGAGATCCGCTGCAGTCCCCTGTATCGGGGTATTTATTGTAATTCTCCTTGCCGATTCAAAGATATTATTATTTTCTGAGTAAATCTCCGGGATATAACGCCTTCTCCCAAGCAATGTTTCTACATAGCCGTTTTTCTTTGTCTCTTCAACAACACGCTCAAAATATCTTTTTACCCCACTGTATTTCAGAAAGTACGTGTCAATGAAACGTGAGGCCACATTTTTTGGCACACCCAGTCTCTTCGCCAGTCCGAATGGGCTTATACCATAAATGATACTGAAATTTATCGTCTTTGCAGCCTGTCTTTGATAATCCTGGACTTCTTCAGGTGCAACATTAAACAGCATGGAAGCGGTTTCTTTATGAATATCACCATCTTTTCTGTAGGTATCAATAAGGGATTCATCAGAAGCAAGAGAGGCAAGTATTCTGAGCTCAATCTGCGAATAATCTGCTGAAACAAACACCCATCCCTGCTCAGGTATAAAAGCTCTTCTAATCGCTTTTCCTTCCTTCACCCTTACCGGTATATTCTGAAGATTGGGATTACTTGATGACAGCCTCCCTGTTGCTGTGATTGTCTGATTAAAGGAAGTATGGATCTTTCCTGTTCCGGAATTAATCATTAAGGGAAGAGAATCAACATAGGTTGATTTCAGTTTCGAAAGTGTTCTGTGCCGTAAAAGCACCCGTGCTACCTCATAATTATGAGAAAGCTCCTCAAGAACAGATTCATCCGTTGATATTCCTGTTTTTGTACGCTTAATCACCGGAAGCCCCATTTTCTCAAACAGCACAGCAGAGAGCTGCTTTGTAGACCTGATGTTGAAAGTCTCCCCTGCTATTTCATAAATTTTTTCCTCAATATCGGAAAGCTCTTCACTGAAGGACAAACTCATTTTCTCAAGGTATGTAGAATCTATACGTACACCCGTATATTCCATCTTACCGAGTACGACAAGTAGAGGTATTTCAACCTCATTATAAAGACTTAACAGATTCTGCTCTTCCAAACCTTTCTGCAGCACATTATTTAACCGTAAGGCAATATCGCTGTCCTCCCCTGCATATTCGGCCACTTCATTTAATGGATAGTCAACAAGCGTTTTATTTTTATCCCTGACAATTTCATTATAACGAATTGTTGTATAGTCAAGGTATTCGGACGCAAGGTCATCAAGACTGAACCGCTGCTTTTGCGGATTAAGCAGATAAGCAGCTATCATGGAATCTCCTGCAATGCCTTTCATAAAAACGCCGTATTTTATTAAAATTACAAAATCATACTTTATGTTCTGCCCCACCTTTTTAATTTTTTCGTCTTCCAGAATTGGTTTTAATTCTGTCTTCAGAAAGTCTATGCCAAAGGAGTGTCCTGCTCTGGAAGCAATTGGGATATAGCAGCCTTTATTCTCGTGAGTTGAAATAGAAACACCAATAATCTCAGACTTGATGGGGTCCTTTCCTGTAGATTCAGTATCAAAGGAAATGAGTTTTTTCTTGATGATCTCCTGTTTCAGCTTTTCAAACTCTTCCTTACTGTCTATTAAAAAATATTTCCCCTTTTTGGGCTCTGTCTTTTTTACTACAGCCTGAGACCCTTTAAGCTCACCCGCGATTGAATGAAGCTCTTTTTCTGAAAGCAGGGTTATCCCTTCCTTCCTGGGAAATTCTTTAATACTGTAATCCTCAATCCGGATATCAACCGGCACATCACGCATGATAGTAACAAGCCGTTTACTTAACAATGCATCGTACTTCCCCTGCACCATAAAACTTTTTATCCTTTCATTTTCAATGTTCTGAATATTTTCAAGAACTTTTTCAATACTGCCGAATTTCTGGAGGAGATTCAGTGCAGAAACCTTTCCGATACCCTTCACCCCCGGCACATTGTCAGATTGGTCCCCCATAAGGGCAAGCAGGTCAATAATATTTTCCGGCCAGACACCCCATACATCATTTACCTTCTGCCTGTCCATGCGATCTATCTCTGAAATCCCCTTTTTATTGGAAAACACGGTAACATCATCACCTACAAGCTGCAGAATATCTTTATCACCTGAAACAATAACACTTTTAAAGCCGGCCTCATGAGCCTTATCAACCATGGTCCCGATTATGTCATCAGCCTCATATCCATCCTTTTCAATTTTTGCTATTCCCAGTTTCTCTACAAGAGTCTTTACTGTCTCAGCCTGGGTAATAAGGTCCTCTGGAGCTTTCAGGCGTTTTGCCTTATATTCTGAATAAAGATTATGACGAAAAGTCTTTGCCCTGGTATCAAAGACACACACTAAATACTGAGGTTTCTCATCATTTATAAGTTTTAACATCATTCGCATAAATCCAAACACTGCCGAGGTGTTCTCTCCCTTTGTGGTAATAAGGGGCCTCCGGATAAATGCATAGTAGGCCCTGTAGATAAAGCCGTGCCCATCTATGATATATAGAACATTTTTCATCCACCTCACCTCATGACTAAGTGTTATGAATTAAAATAGCAGGAAATTAAATAATTATCAAATGAAGAATGGATTTAAACCATCTGGTTTTGATCATAGATGCTTGAGTAAATGTTTTTAGGCACGCAGGTTTACAATATTTGGGGCTGAGTATGATGGGGATTTTGGGAATACTTTGAGATTCTCAAGATTTTTTTTCGTGGAATATAACCTATTCTCAATATTTTTTCTCAACTGGAGGCTTCGTTGAATAACGGATGTCAGCAGGCGGTCTATTTCAGTATACTTTGCTTTGATGATCCTATCTTCTCGAAAAAATACAAGATCAGGCACAATGTATTTCATAATTCCATTAATATCTTCGATAATCACTCTTTCATTCTCAGATAACTCATGAAGATTTTTATAGGAAACACTCTCACAGGCATCCTCTTCAAGCTGTTTGATGATAATCAAATTCAAATACGCCTTTTTGATAAGATCGAGATTATCAAGAAGCTCACTTCTTCTATCCAGCAATATCTATACCTCCCTCTTTTTTCATCTTATTTAAATCCGGAGTCCCGCTTTTTTTTGCGATTTTATTCCAGGCATCTCTCAATTCATATGCCATTTTCCGTACAAATTTAATCGGTTCAGGATCTTTTTTTACATTTCCTTCAATTAGTTTTGTATTAAGGAACGAATATATATTTAACAGTTTTTGGCTCAAATCCCCTGCTTCTAAATTTAAGCACATTATTAGCTCTGATAATATATCCTGAGCTTTGATAATATTCAAATTCACAATATCATATTTCTTTTCAGGAAGATTCTCTAATGCTATATCAAGGAACCTGACGAGACCATCATACAGAAGCACTATAAGTTTACCTCTTGATGCGGTTTTAATCTGTGTCTCTCTATAGGAAGATACACTCTCATGTTCCATACATTGATCCCCCGAACTATTTGTCTTTATATATCGGAAACGAGTATTTCAAACTTTAAGCTCTGTGCTCTTTTATTTTGTACATGGAGCAATATAATATCTTTTTAAAAGATATTCCTGAGCTTTTTCAAAAGCCAGGCCAGGATCTGTCATATTCTTATAGATTCTGTTTCTTAATGCAAGAGTTGTTGCAAGAATGTGAACTGCAGCTTTGTCTGCTATGTTCGTCATGGATACAGGCATATGGATGGCTTTTTCCCTTACCCTCCTGAATCCCTCCCTTGTGGAAATGTTCTCTATCGGTTCTGCTCCTTTTATTTGTGCACCCTGGCTCCATAGCAAAATTTTAACACTATGACTTTCTTCAGATTCCCTGATTATTGTTTCAATCTCACTCAGATAATTTATAAGATTAGAGCTTGTACGCAGTTGGTTACAGCTTATTCCCTTCATCTTTCCCGAACTTTTCCGCAATATATCTATTTCCATAGTCTCAAAAGTAAAAAACTTTCTGTTTTTTATTAATCCATAATCATGGAAAAAAGTATTCTTTGCATACAGCCGCATTCCAGGATATGAAAAATCAAAGCCTGCAAGTATAATCGTCTCAAATCCCATCTGTGCAGCAATTTTAAGCGCACATGAAGCAACGGACTGAGAGTTAATAATTACTTCTTCATTTAAAAAATCCCTGGGGAAAAAATTTGTAGTGGGGTGACGGGTAAAAAATACATACCTGTTTTGAAAAAAATCAAAAACCGGTGGAAAACTTAAGAAGCTAAGAACAGCTGGCACATCCCTGAGATCATTTTTATTCAATCCTTCAAAGTGAGAGTATACGAAAGGCTGCGGATCAATATTGCAAATGAGATCAGGTCGAATCCCATTACGAAATAAAGGTTTAACCGAAGCATCAGTCGAAATAAGAAAAAATTCGTCCCTTTTCCTTTTTAAATGTTTTATTGTCCGGTCAAGGGATGGACCTGCCCCCGTTATTAATGCTGTTCCTTTCCAGGAATCATAAAGAGAGGAAACAAGATTAATCCCCCCAACTTTTTTTATGTTGTTAAAAAAATTTCTCAGCCATACTCCAGCAAACTTTGCGATAGTTAATCCGTCATTTACCAGGACATCAAGTTCATTTTCGATATCCTGTTCCAGGTTCCTGTATCGGTATTCGAATATACGTTTGAGGGGCGGGTAGCTCAGTACCTTTGTCTTATTATAAAATAGATAGTCGTAGTGGCTTTTTATATTCTGTATAAACTGCTGAACATTTTTGCCTGAATATATTTCAACCTTTTTATTCTCTGCAATTCTTATGATGTTTTTGAATTTCTTTACTTTTGTGAACAATCCCTCAAACGGTTCAAGAACTATGAGCTTTTTTACCTCAGGCTTCTTAACAAAAGGCTCTATCTGATACCCAAGACCGAGCCCGATAAAGACGTAAAAATCACATCCCCTCTCATAGTGCTCCTGATAAAAGCGTGTGCCGTCTCTTTCGGGGCTATACCGTGAATATACAGGCTGGAGTTTCCCTTCCTTTTCAATGAAGAGGTTTTTTTGACCTAATTCTGTATTTTCTATACTTATTTTCATAATGATTCCCGATGCATGCAATTACTATGATTGCCTGTAACGATAACTCTTATGAAAGGAATCAACAGCAAAAATAATATCCTCTCTCATTTCTGCTCTCTCTTTTCCTTCAGGTATTTTTCCGTAAAACATCCGGTACAGTCCATCGATTGAATTTGCCCCAGATAGATCACCTGTTTTATCCAGCCTGGATTTTATTCTCATAAAATCATCCTGTATTACATCCGCCGGAATCCTACATTCCTCAGCCTCCTGTATCTTTTTACAGAAAGCCGACTTATTCTTACTGCTAAAGGTATTCAAGGCACCTATAGTAGCTGTTTTAATATTTTTCATAGAAACACCATCATTAAGCCTGTATACATCTTCAGCAGCCACTTCATCATCCAGCCAATCTCTGTACAGCAGAAGCTTATAAGAGGAATAGATCATTTCTCCTGACCTGGTTTTAACACTGATAAGGGAATCTTTTCGAAATCCTTTAAAAACAGCGGTATGACAATTTTTAAAACGGGATGCTGAGGCTGCATAGTAAGAATCAAAACCCGCCCCTTCATGATGATCTTTCATTCCCCTGTATGCAAAATCAAATCCTCCCAGATAAATTTTTGTAAAACCCATAATCCTTGCTATAAGTATCATAACGGCAGACGATGTCCCCTGCATGGGGATACCTATACTCCATCTCCTGACGGTTTCAAGGTTTTTTTCCAGGGGAAGACCATGGGAAAATAAAAATATAGTCCCCAGCCAATTTTTCAGGACTGCAGGGGCTGCAGAATATGTTGTAAAAAGGGGAATTTTTACACCCTGTACAAACCTGTATTGATTCCCAAATCCTGCGTCTGTTGTTATAATGAGATCAGGTTTGATACCATGTTTTATGAGATACGGAAGCGAGGGGAGCAGAGCAAAAAGAGGCAGGTTTTTACTCATTTGTTTAATATCTTCGATAATGTCCTCCAGAAAAGGTCCGGATGCAATGAGGACGACAGGACCTTTAAAAAGTCCTGTACATTTTATTGTTCCTGAATACTCTCCATCCCGACGTCTCACATTCTTTAATATGTTTTTTAACCATAATCTCTGCATCCCGTTTTCTGTTATTAGGGATGCAATCTGCTCTTCTATTCTCTTGCGTATCCACAGTTCAATCGAATGGTAGTATTTTCTAGACAGCCCTATACCCTGAGGATGTTTCACAATCGATAATTTTCTAAGAAGAAGAGAACCGATTTTTTTAAAAGCCTTATCAGGTTCTTCACCGATCACAGGTAGAATACGAGGAAAAAACTGAGGCTTAATTATATACAAAGCTGCTTTAAAAATATCAGGATCTTTTTCTATGAGTACAT
>Ga0209977_10001376_pt1 | contig 10645 bp, 20 predicted proteins | sample SumtaG_2_FD_183113 | JGI IMG/M metagenome (GOLD analysis project Ga0209977, IMG submission 183113) | Deep subsurface microbial communities from Indian Ocean to uncover new lineages of life (NeLLi) - Sumatra_00607 metaG (SPAdes) (version 2) | ecosystem: Environmental > Aquatic > Marine > Oceanic... | reverse complement strand
TAATCAAAGATGCGCTCACACAGTTTGCGAGACATCTTTGCTGGATGCTTGAAAGCCTCGGGGACTATCAAGTCTTTCAGGTTGCCATCATAGCAATTGTGCCACCGGATAACTTTGGTCATGTCAGTTCCTCCCTAAACTTCTCAAGCGTCTGTATCTTATCTTTCAGCCTGCCGTAAGCGCCGTTTTCGAGCCAGGTTTCGCCTTCTTCGCTTTTTGGACGCCAGATAACAAGACGGTCAAAATGTGCATGAAGGGCATCGATGCGGTCTGTGAGATAGGTGAATAGGAGGACGAGGGGGTCGGTCATGTTACCTCCGGGAACTGCCTGATGTTCAAATCTTGTGGCCAGTATTCGGGGTTAGTACCCTTTATGTCCTTTACGGGATATGAGAGAACGCCTTGTGTTGCCTCGCTAATAATTTTCGGTACTTGTTTCGCCCAGTGGGTGCCCATCTGCTTCATGAAGAAGGGGACATTGATTTGCTTGCATTGTTTTAGGAGGAAGCGCGCCCAGGAGGGATTCATGGGGCGGGCGTTTGGACCGGATTCGCCTCCACAAATGACCCATTGGATGTCGTCTGTTTCTTGTCCACAGGTGAGGGGAAGGTCACTCGCTCCGCCACCTGCTACATAGTTTCCAACCTTTATCAGCTTGGTTAAATCAATTGATTCTAACAACGGCTCACAGCTCAGGAAGAGTACTTTGGCGGGGGTTTTGAGCAGTTCGGGAATGCGGATATTGGCTTGCTTTTGGTTCTCTACGGAGACACCGAGCCAGACATTTCCTGGGATATAAGGATTCAAATCATATTCTAATTCTCCAGTTGGATGCTCGGCATATGGCAAGGGAACGACCCAATTTAACTCACCCAGCAATACATAGACGTTTTCCGGTCTCTTTGTTAACAGTAACCAGTCCAGATATGGAGTGTCCTCAATTAATTCTCCAAGTCTCTCTCGAGGTTCTTTTAAGTCCTCCCTCTTTTCAAACACATCACAATAAGATCCACAGAACACCTTGTATCGGATGCCTAACTTCTCGGCTTCTGCGTTCCACTTGATGGGCTGATTCCAATGTTTCTCTCCGAAGAACCTGCGCGGTTTGTCTTTTCCCCACCAGTCGCCCCCGAATTGTCGAGCCTCGGCGTAGCAGTTCTGGCAGCCCTCACTAATTTTGACGCATCCATGCCACGGATTGAAGGTATGATCTGTCCATTCGATTTTTGAGTTTTTAGCCATTTTAATTCTCCACGTATTCGGCGAATTTGCCGCCCCTATATTTTTCCCTTGAGTACTTATTTATTAAGTCCTTGATGCTCTCACGAATGTCTTTGGTGGTCGGTTTCTGATTCTTCATCCCTTTCCAGTGATGTTTCCACCAGGGGCCTCCTGGACCAAAAGTTTCTGTGATATCTTCTGGGGAGTAGCCACCTTCGAATAATTCTTTAGCGTCTTTGGCTAGGCGACCAAAATTAGTACGGATACTGGCATCTATCCCGGTGACTTCTGAGAGGACTGAGACGAAAGCGTTTTTGATGTTGTTGGTAAATCTTTTATTCTCTGATGGTTTAATTAATGATGGTTTAAATGATGGTTTATCGGACATAGCTATGTCACCCTTATTTTGAGAAATGTCCTTGCAAATTTCCTCAGATGTCACCCCAATCTCAGAAAGGGTATCCAAATTGGGGGGGCTAAATTTCTCTTTTTTCACAGCTTTTGACCAATCAATTTTGTATTCTGTGGGTCTGCCCCTATATGCTTTTTTGACAATTATTAAAATATCGGCATCTCTTAGTTCTTTTAGAATACGCCCAACCTGTCTTTCAGAATATCCGGTTTTCCAGGATTGCCTGGCAATCGAAGGGAATATCTTTTCTCCCTGATCATTGGCATGATCTGCTAGAGATAACATAATAAGTTGTTGGTTGTATGGGAACTCATGCTCCCAGACTAATGCCATTTGTTTAACGCTCACGTTGATTGTTCATCCTCACCTTTCTGATAAGTCCACTTGCCCCCGATAACCTTTATACCCCTGTAGCTTTTTTTAGGAACCTCAATCAAGCCCAGATTTTCAAGGTTATTGAGATACCACTTAACCACTGAGGTAGAAGTGATATCTGTATTCAAAATAATCTCTCTGAGCGTTGGAGAGATCCCGTCATTGGCTTTTTTGTAGGCAACAATAAGATCAAAAACAACTTTGTGCCTGCCGGTCAATCTGCCTTTGTTATTCATAAAAACTCCTTAGTGGTTATTTAAAGGATTTGCCTCTGCAACCTGGATATATAAATTTCCAGTACAGCCAGGGCCGATACCGCCATTCCAGTCACATTTCACTTGGATGCGCCCTTTTATATAAATTTCGATGTCAACGCCATCTATTTGCATGTCTTTGTTGTTGACCTTTTTGTAACTTTTATGAAGAGGAAAGTCGCCTTTTTCGAGCAATTTGGCAACCAGGTTAACAGCACAATTACCTTTTTCTGTGGTCGTCTGGGCTTCATAAAAACCAACCTCCTCAAACAATTTTCCAGGATAGATTATTTGAATACCGGCGATATCTTCTGGGGGGACAAGGTACCCCTTCGCAGTTAATGTGTCATTGGTAACTGTTGGCGCAAGGGGATAATTACCGTTTTGGATGGCGCGGTTTCCATCAACCGTTTTGTATACATAGGCTTTCTGAGCCTTAACACAGACGTGAACACGCACATCGCTCTTTTCAGTTTGGATCCCATATTCAACTAATTCATTCTGGTTCATTTCCCCACCTATCCCAACCATCAGACTGCTTTCGAGCAAATAGCTCGATACGGTTTCCGTGAGTGTATATATCGTCAATTATTTTTCTAAACGCCTCTGGTTTTTCAGAGTGCGTTCTTGACTTTTGAATTGACTGGACGCTGTCATAGAGTGATTTGTTGTCGGGTACGCAGCTGCCACGGGTGCAGACCAAAAGAAACTCATGTCTGACGCTGTTGTAGTGACCGTAATTGTGACCCACCTTATCCCAAACAAAACTTGTTTTATATTTGAAACCCCAAGCATCGATGACCCTGAAGCATTCTTCGAGCAGGGGTGAAGTAACCCAAAGGAATAAAACTGCATTATCCTCAGCGACATCTTTCACGGGCAGGGAGGACAATTCTTCGATGCTAAGGCTGGGGTAGTGGCGTTCTGCTGGCCCGTATTGGTCAAGACCGGGGCCCGAGCTGGCATATTTCCAGGGGGGATCGGCGTAAATTACTCGATATTTGCCTTCAAGCGGGGGCGGTTCTATTATGTTTTGGTGTTGGTGTTCACGAATTTCGATGCGTAGGTCTGAGCGGGAAAGGGACGCGGCTTTGTTTATCCACTCCTCTGCGTTTTCTTCGGTGATGTGGGGATGTATCGCAACTAACTTGTCATAACCTGCTTGTAAAAGTAGCGCCGGCGCCACTTTTAACTTAAGCTCAAAGGTTTTATAGACCCTCTTAAGTCTAAAAGCAATATCCCTGCTAATATCGACATCTGGATCAGCCAAGTAGCTTTCAAAGGTGGGATGTTCCAACTCCCTGTATTGTTTCAGTTTCTCAAACCAATACAATTCCTCTCCCAACTCCAGGAAGGTTTTTACAGCCCTGTTCCGCAAGGCTACAATTCGTTTATGGCGCTCAAAAGCGTCAGTGGGAACTAGGGTATTGCTCACCTTCCGTTTTCCATAGCCTTTTTCTCGTGATAGAGCCTCTTGTTATAAGCGGTGGAGCAGTATTTACAATTATTTATGCGCCCGTCTTTTGTCCTGGGGTTTTTATGAAAATCATTCAAGGGAAGTGTGCGGCCGCAACTATTTTTTCCGGTACACTTTTTGCGCGTATTCTTGTCGGGATAATTTCTTAAGGGATTGATGGGGCGTAAGAGGAATGATGATCTGAAAGCGACCGTAGACTCCTGCCCGCGCTGTTCGGCAGCCAGGACTTCTTCGTTGGTAGGAGAGCGCAAAGGGTTAGAATCCCAATAGACCCGGTTCTTTTTGGTGACGACGGGTTTTCTAGGGGTGATGATGATTTGGTTGGTCATGGTTGGTCTGGGGGGGGTTGTTTGCTTTCTTAAGCACATACTCCATAATAAGAATCCATTCATCCAGCTTTCGCCTGAATTTTCTCAGCCCCTCCAAATAAGCATGGTGCACATCAAATTCACAACTACGTATCACATAGCCTTGATCATAAAAAATCCACGTGTCCCGTCCTTGTTTCATAGGATCATGGTTATATAATCGATGTGGAGGAATTTCAAATCCTATCTCACAATGTATCTTGTGCAAATCAGAGTATCTATCTGCTGTCATTTTCAATATGCCGTTACTCATTTTGCCTACCTTTCAATAAATTTATCAAACAATAATGCCAGCGGGGTCACACCGGGGAGGAGAACCAGCATGATCCCTAATCTTCGGGGTGATCCAAGCCCCGAGTCCGGAAGTTCAAGAGGAAGGCGGATATCTCTTTTTTCTAAGGACAAAAGGCGTCCAGATATAGCCTCTAAGAAGAATGCGCCTATAAGCATATTTACCTAAACCAGCCCTGCCCCATTTTTCAAAATTGATACAAATCATCAGGTGCTCCTTTCAAAACTAATTTGTGAAATGTGGTACACTGTATATCTGACACGGAGGAGGACAAAACCTGACAGGAGGAAACCGTGTCAAATAAAAAGTTCATTCTCAACTACCTTGCGGTGGGGTTAGTGGAGTCGGCATTGGCCCGTCTCCACGAAATAGGTGCGCCAGACGACATAGTAGACCTGATAATTTATTACTCCTGGTGTTTCGTAGTCTGTACAGGCAGTTCAGATTGTGAAGATTTAATCCGAGAAAGCCTGCAGGCACTAGAGGAGGTGGGCTGGGAGTTCTAATCTGATTCAAAACGATCCTCTTTTGGGTATTTGCGCGGGTCTTTGAGGAGCACACCGCTGATATCTCGCATACGTTTTATGTAGGTGTGGGCGTGTGCCAGCCTGGCTTCTAGGTCGATAACTGTGCGCTCGACTTCGTTCAGGTTTGCCTGGCTGTCCAATAGACCGGCGCGGGTGTTCAGGTCCTGGCGCTGTTTGCCGTTGCTCTCGAGTTCCGTGATGCGTTCCTCCAGTCTTTCCAGCCGGGAGTCTATCTCTTTGACCTTGTAGCCGACCATAAACGAGATCAGGACACCGGCAAAGCCGATAACGATAAGAATCAGGCTGATAAGAAGGATATTCATTGGTATTGCACCAAAAGATAGATGCCAATTCCAATGATCGCCAAGAACAGTAAGAACGTAATGAGGTTAAACTTTTTTAGGTCTTTCATTTGACCTCCAGTTTTGAGACAGGAGAAAGAATATGTTGTATCCTGAAATTAGAGTGAAGGATAAAAAAGACATCCACGTTTTTTTGAGGACGCAGCCTTACTCGGCGGATACGATGCGGAATTACCGCCTACATCTTGAGAAACTTCACCGGTGGTTGCTGCATCAAAAGATCGAGTTCAAGGACATGATCGGTGATGACTTCTTGGGATACCTCGAGGAAAAAACTACCTGGGGCGCCCACTACAAAAGGCAGGCATTGTCAGCTGCGAAGGCTTATGCCAGAGAAAAGTATGGGAATGAGCACTCAATAATGTCTCTCCGGGTAAAGCGCCCGCCGACCAAAATGCAGAGGACTTTGACGGTAGAGGAGATCAGCCAGGTCCTGGACAGCATCGACCTCGACAAAATATTGGGTATCAGGAACTACGCAACGTTGTGCTTGATGGTCGATACCGGGCTGAGGGCGACAGAGATATGCAGGCTTGAAATTCAAGATGTGGATTTGGATAAATGTACCCTGCAGGTGCAGCAGAAAGGGGGAGGATACAGGATGGCAGCCTTTACAGCCTACACGTGCGATTTTTTGCTCGACTGGTTGACCATGCGAGAAAGCTACGCAAAGATAGGCGTCAAGGCTGTGTTTGTAGCGGTTATCGGTGATTCTGCGGGAAACCCCATGACCAGGTCGGGACTTAAGTCTAATTTTCGCCATTTAGCTAGACGGGCAGGGGTAAAACACTTTTCCCCGCACGCTTTGAGACGTACAATGGCGACGATCATGGTTGGGGTAAACAAGGCCCCGAACCGGATCGCCCAAATCTCGGGTGGGTGGAAGGACGGGAAGCAGGTAGAGACCTACACAAAGGCGTTAGGCATCGAATCTACCCGCCAATTTTTGGCAATGCACGCCGTCAAGACCAGTTTGGATAACACGCCAAGAGATGGGGAACATGAGGGGTTGTAGTGCGTGGGACCTGTTTACTGCGCACTGCGTATGCAGGTTCAAAACAGGATCACACACGGCATAGTGGGGTACTCTTGAAGCCAAATCCGTTTTTTTATGCGGTTGTTAAGGTGCAGGAAGATATGGTTTATAGCTCAGGAAAAAGATTGTGAGAATTCTAAGCGCATATTTGTGTGATTATGCTTTCCGCGCCGGCGGAAAAATGTCCATCATTGGGATGTTCAAAGAGTTCAACCTGCCCAAAGTTCCTTATTCCATAACCCAGTTTTACATAGTTTTCGAAATAGAAACAGATCCAAACGAAGAAATCACAGTGGGGGTCAGATTGACTAATCCAAAAGGCAGAACTATGGGAGAAGTTGGAATCCGGGAACTGAAAATGCCAAGCGGTACTAGTGCTAATAGGGGCTGGGTTCAATTCGGTATTTTTTCGCAAGAATTTTCCGAACCTGGTAAGCACTCTATTGAAATAATTGTGGGAAAAGATGTTGTTCATTCTGTACCTTTACAGGTTAACTGGAGAAAGGGGTAGGGTATGAAAACTAGAAAATCTAATTGGAAATGGGCGCTGTTTGTATTGAATATTATTGCTGCAACTGTGAACAATAATACGCCTCTTGGCTTTCTTGTTTATGGTTTTATTGATGATGTGATTATTGGTGGAGCGACATTGTTTCTCATCGGGTGGGCAATTGATGCTTACCGTGAAAGGAGATGGAGGAAACAGGATGAGATTACTGAAATGCGTCGAGATCTGAATCATCAAGCGAAGGAGCTTAAAGAAGTCAAAAAAGCCTTGAGTGACAGTGAAGAAAGGAATAGGGATGAAAGAAGGAAAGTTTAATTGGATATATATGCTCATAATCATGTTTCTTTTAGCGGCGTGCAGCATGCAACCAACTCCTGTTAAACCTACGTATCCGCAAATTAGACCCACGCGTACACCTTCCGCTCCTGATATATCTGATTTTGGGTGTCCCCGTGGTTGTTGGGGGTCTAAGCTTGGATGCTACATAAAAGGCAATATTTCCATAGATTCCGGTGAGAAAATTTATCACATGCCGGGGCAGGAATATTACGATCAAACAAAAATAAGCCCGGAATATGGGGAAAGGTGGTTTTGTACGGAAGCTGAAGCTATTATGAATGGGTGGAGAAAAGCTTACAAATAGTTTAGCCATTACAGTCCTTTGGGCTGATAATGCGCCCCGCTCTCCTGGTGTTGGCTTAGACAATTAATACCAAGTAGCGGGATGAAAAGGGTGACCTCAGCTTTTAGTTGGGGTCATTCTTTTTAAGAGCTCTCCGATCCGTCTCCGGGTTCGTATACCAGAATTTCAGATAAGGGTTTTCCAGTATTTTCGACTAGGGTGGCTAGAGTATCCAAACGAATTTGTCTGGGATGGCCTGTCAGTTTGGATACAGCATTAGCACTAAGTCCCGAATCAAGCGAGAACCTAATTTGAGTTAGGTCTAGCTCTTCTAGGATTTCGGAGAGCCGTACGCGAACGACTCCTTTAGTCATGATGGTCACTGAGCCTCCTTGTCAAGAATTTTGTAACTACCTAATACTTTGGGGGAGCAGGTCGTGTTGTTGGCTTGGTCCGCGTACTATTTGGGTCGGGGACACCTTTCGAAAACATTCTCCAACCTTCACCTGCAAGCTCCACTCCCCAATCCCAATCCCTCTCGCCTCTTGCTGGATATGTCGGGGGTAGACTTTGCAGTGCCGGATTAGCCTCAAAAGCCGCTATTTCAGACGCCGACATAGTAGGCACCCCCTCTTGATTTACCAAGTCAGCCGCCGTCACCCGTGGCACTATTCCCACGGTTGCAAGGATTTTCGGATCCCAAACAACAAAAGTAGTCGTAGTCGTGTTTGCAGGTTTCACGTTACATGCTCCTATTATCGAAATAACTAGTAGACACACGAACCAATTTAAAGTTCTCCTTTCGTTCATAATTTTATACCTCCACCAAAAGTATACACTAAACGCATACAGTTGTCAAGGACTAAACCAGTAGATGTGTTGCTTGACAAGAGAACTAAACTAGTGTAAAATGAAAATGTCTAAGCTAACAAACGCCCCACCCCGGGGCAGAAAGGAGAGCACATGACCTCCACGACTTACCCAACCCAAGAAGAGAAAATGTGTAGCTTGAAGCTATACAAACGATATCATGACGAGGAAAAAGTTTTTGAGACTTCCTTAGAGGCTGAACGTGAAATATTAGATGGCTACTTTCATGATGTGGATTATCTAGCTGAACCAGGAGCATATCCGGTATTTGACAGTATCCCGGAAGATGAACATTCATTCAAGACAATAGCGGCCTCATATTATTGGATCGTACGCGAAGAGCCCCAAACCGGATCGTATGTAACAGACGAAGCGATCGAGAGCCTCGCTAAGGACCTGGAGAAAATGAGACCAGATGTGCAGGTACTGGTCGCCCTGGTCCCCTACAGCGGGTATCAATCTAATGGCGATATATGGGTGGAAATTACCGATGTGTGGACTAACCATAGGGGCACGAAAATGGTCAAGGTCGAAACACTGACAGGGAACGAACTGTTCCAGGAGTACATTGGGCTGGTGGGGTGGATACCGACAGACAAGCAGGACTATCCAGCTTCGAGCCTGAACCATTTAGCGCTGATAGAGGATGGGAGAATGGTCAGGTACTACGGGCGCTGTTTTTCTAAGAGCAGGAGTCTGGTGCCTGAAATGCCTGAGTGGATGCTGGATGGGAGTTATACGGAGTACGTGTTGAGACAGCAGGAATTGGTGAGGGAGGCTGAGTGATGGAAGAAATTAACATAACGGTAGAATTATTGGTTAAGGAGTGTGTTTACGAAGGGTGCGGTATTTCCTACGCTGTCCCCAAAAAATGGGATGGGTGGCGACGCGAAGACCACAAAAGCTTTTATTGTCCCAACGGTCATAGGCATCATTATCCTGGAAAGACTAGGGTAGAAAAACTTATGGAGCAGCTGGGGATTTTACGCGATGACTATGAACAGTGTGTGGCAAAGCTTGAGGAAAAAGACAATCGCATCAAATCCCTTAAGCGTAGCAGAGGGCAATATAAGGGGAGGTTGGAAAAATTGACAGCGAAACCGGAAAACGAAGATGCCTCAACCCCTTGATTACCCGACCTGCCAGAAGATGGTCATGAACTACTTGTGCTCTGGGTGCTGGGAGCACCTTGTGCCGCACATCGCCCCGGAGGGTAAATATTATGCGAAGTGCGTCAACTGCGGGGACGAGACGCCCGGGTACGTGACAAAGTGGTGGGTTGAACGCCAGGAAGAAGAGAGCTACTTTGAGAAAACGGAAGTATTAAGGGGATACCCCGAATTGAGAGAATCGAAAAAGATGGCGGAAGAATCTATTGATGAACTAGGATTTTAGGAGAGTGAAATGAAACACAAAAAGGGATCATGGTTAAAGGCACTTGAATCAACTAAGTATCTTATAAAAGCTACCTGGGATATGTTGGAGGCATTAAAGGCAATAGTTGCAGCGTGTGATGAACCTACTCCGCACATCCCAAAAATAAAGCACATTGCTCAAAACGTCATTGCCAAAGCCGAAGGAGACTGAAATGCCTATCAAAGACTTACGAAAACGAAACTTGGCTTTCCCACAGATCGGGACAATACGCAAGGGAGCGCCAAAAGGTGAGGGGAGACCGGGAAAAGACCTGACCTACTTCCGGGTAGAGATCAACCCCCTGGAGACAAAGGCTATCGAAGATTTCAATAAAGCGTACTCTGACGAAACCAGAGATTTAAACATCTCCTTCCCGTTCAACGAGATCGAAAAGCTGTGGGATTGCTGGTACGAAGCGTATACTGCCGGTGCGATGTATGCGCAGGCGGATGGTGAGATATACGTTTATCTAAAGGACGGGGTTACTGGTGAAATTTTGGTCAAAGACGGCATAGAACTCTCGACCGGGAAGCCCAAGAAGTTTGTGAAAGACGAACCCGCCACACATTATTTGGATGCGAAGGGGAAGGACAAACCTTTGCACTGCAAGCCTGCGGGCAGGCTGCGGGTGATGATCCGTGAACTCAGCAGATTGGCCTATTTTACAGTGATCACCGGGTCGTGGGGGGATATAGAAAACATTACCGACCAGCTTGAAGGACTGCACTATTTGAGCAAGGGGAACCTGCAGGGGCTGCCGATCACATTGAAGCGCAGACCGCAGATGGTATCCACGCCCGGAAAAGATGGGAAGCGGGTTAGGCGTGAAAAGTGGCTGCTGCAGCTGGAGGCGGACCCGTATTGGGCAGAGGAAAGGATGAAAGAACTTGAGTATCTCCAGACCG
>Ga0209977_10001375_pt1 | contig 10651 bp, 7 predicted proteins | sample SumtaG_2_FD_183113 | JGI IMG/M metagenome (GOLD analysis project Ga0209977, IMG submission 183113) | Deep subsurface microbial communities from Indian Ocean to uncover new lineages of life (NeLLi) - Sumatra_00607 metaG (SPAdes) (version 2) | ecosystem: Environmental > Aquatic > Marine > Oceanic... | reverse complement strand
ATTAATTCTGTATCATCAATTTCAATCTTCATATTAGTGGTAACCACAGGATTTCTCTAAAGAATACGAATTCCGGCACCGATAATAAAGATATAGAGAAACCTATTTTATTTAAAAGCGTCCACCCTTATAAGGCGAGGACACAGATGCTTTCAGAAAAAGAAATTTATAAGTTTATTAAAGCTCTTATACTACGTATTAAGTACTTAGAGGATAACGATCCAGATAATCCAAACCTTAATAAACTTAAACTTCTACTATCATGCAATGTATCAAAAAAAGGTAAGATTCATATCAAGTCTTCTCCGTTGAATAAGCAAGCTCATCTCTTTTTCTCAAACTGTACGGATTATATGTATAAGTATAAAAAAGGACATTTATATAATTAAGTATGTAGTTCTTTAAACAACCCTTCCCAAAAACCCAATTAGCCCCACTTTGTATTTGCCTTATTGTTTTCTTATATCCTGCCCCACCCCAAACCACATCTCATCTGTTATATCTCTAGTTACTGAAAATGTGCAATATAGCACGAAGCGAAAATACTTGTGTCATATATTGTTATACGTTATCACATTGGAGTTTGTGAGATTTGTAACAAGTAACTCAGGTTTTTTCTTTTGTTATGGTTTTAACTTTGTGAAGGGTGTCATGGGATATGCCAGTTTGATATATCTAGAATTGAGGAAGCGATAAAGGAGAAAATATAGCTGTGGATCAACTCAAACAGTGACAGATTTTGTTTTTCGAATAAAACTTGAGAATGTCTTTCCAGGATACAATTCCCTCAACACTGCTCTGGGGTGAGATAACCGGAAGGCAAGATATGTTATTCTCCAACATTAAATCGCTAGCTTTTTCTATGCTGGTTTCCACATCTACAGCAATGAGGTTTCTACTCATAATCTCATGGGCTTTTTTATCTAGTGTAATAGTGTCATGCTCCTCCCTATCAATAAGATCACGATCAGATATTACGCCAATGAGTTTGTGGTTCTCTAAAACCAGGATATGATGAAACTCAAAATTCTTAAAAATATCACGTATTATCTGAATAGAATAATCCATTTCCACTGTTAACACATTACGTGTCATAATCGAGGCAACATTCATTCGTGTTCTCTCCATAAATGAATTGAGTCATTTCATAGTTATCTTTATTATCGTCATATTCTTAAAAAATTTTAAGTCTTACACACCAAAAATATTTCATTTTTCCTCTATTTTAAGCTTCCACCATACAGTTCTTGTCAATTGTTTAAAACCGCTTATTATCCCTTAAAGTATTGTTTGAAATTTAACGCTTTACCATTGTTAAATTGTTAAATTCTAACCGATTATTTTACTAAAGTTTCTATTGAAAAAACCGATACTAAGAACTGAAACAGGAATAAGATGTTAGTCTTCATTAAAACTTAATGTGTCTTATTTCAATAGAATATATGTGATTGAAGACCAAATTTAATGAGAAAGGAGCATGTGAGATGCGAATCATTAGATTTTTTCATAACTTTTCTTGCCCAGAGGTTTTTGGTGAAGAAATTACACAAGAACAGGAAAAATCATTTGACAAGATTCTTCAAGAGGAACATGCTCGACTCGTACAATTAATTTCCGAAGCGCAAGGAAACGGAACTGCAGAACATCTTTATCTGAAATACAATCCAAGATCGACAGATCATCATAAGTTTCCTGAACAATAGCCCAAAAGGAATAATCATCTGTACCAAGCAGAGTAAACGTTTAACATTCTCTTTTGGGGTTACCATGCAGGGAATCACGGGTGCAATCCAATATCCTCCAACACCTTAGATATAACCTTTTCAATCCAATCTTCCATCACAGCATACTCTATCCCTCATAATTTTGAAATTGTCTAATAGCTGCAAAGTATAAAGTGATAACATTCCATAAAAGATTCTAGGTGCTTCCCGGCTTTGCATAATACCTCCCCCCTAAGCCACCGGCCAAATATATCCACAGTCCGTCTAAGTGTACAAAATTATTTTGGTGATAGCTGTTTTTGTCTGATAAGCTTGATATGTTGCCAGGATGCGGGGAAAGACCGTAAACAGGTGGTCTAAGAAAAATGTGTTGTAAAAACAAAATTTTGAATGATAATATGGATCATGATTCTTTAATTGTTGTAAGGAGTTAAACATTGTCTGATCCAATTATTGAAAAGGTACTTGAACTAAAGAAGAAACATAATGCAATCATTCTGGCACACAATTACCAGCGTGGTGAGGTTCAGGACGTTGCGGATTTCGTTGGTGATTCTTTGGGGCTATCTCAGCAGGCCGCAAAAACAGGTGCAGACTTAATAGTATTTTGTGGTGTACATTTCATGGCGGAAACGGCGGCACTATTATGTCCGGATAAGACCGTTATCATGCCGGATGAACATGCCGGATGTCCAATGGCGGCTATGATTACGGCGAGAGAACTGAGGGAGGAAAAGAAACATTATCCAAATGCCAGGGTGGTATGTTATGTTAATAGTACGGCAGCCGTTAAGGCAGAAAGTGACATATGTTGCACTTCATCAAACGCTATGAAGATTGTGTCATCTATTCCGGAAGATGAAGATGTATTATTTGTTCCTGATAAGAGTCTTGGTGCATACGTTTCATCATGCTTGAACCGAAAGATGATTTTCTGGGATGGATATTGTCCTTCTCACCACAGGATACTTGCTGAGCAGTTGGTCAAATTAAAATCCGAACATCCAAATGCAAAGGTAGTTGTTCATCCCGAGTGCACGCCTGATGTGATTTCTCTGGCAGACCATGTTGCCAGTACCACAGGAATTATAAAGTATGCTGGTGACAACCATACGAAGGAATTCATAATCGGTACTGAAATCGGAATATTGCATCGACTGCGTCAAGAAAACCCTGATAAGACATTTATGCCTATTACACCTTTATCCGATTGCCCTAACATGAAATTGAATACGTTGGAGAAGATATTGTGGTCACTAGAGGATCTCCAATATGTTGTTACAGTCCCGAAAGAAATAGCAGCAAAGGCAAGACAGGCAATTCAGTGGATGTTGGATCTGTCGTGATTGGATATTTCCTCGACATTTATTATTTTCAATAGTAAATGTTACAGATATTTCTTAAGATATTTTCCGGTGTGCGATTTTTTTAATTTAACAATTTTCTCCGGTGTGCCGTATCCTACCACATAACCACCTTCATCCCCACCTTCAGGTCCAAGGTCAATGATATGGTCAGCACATTTTATGACATCAAGGTTGTGTTCAATAACAATTACAGAGTGCCCGTTATTGATTAGCCTCTGGAAACAATCAAGCAGTTTCCTTATGTCATCGAAATGCAGGCCTGTTGTGGGCTCATCGAAGATAAAGAGCATTTCTTCACCTTTGCCTTTTGCCATATATGTTGCCAATTTCAACCGTTGCGCTTCGCCTCCAGAGAGTGTTGTTGCCGGTTGTCCCAGTTTTAAGTAGCCCAACCCCGTGTCCTCAAGGTATTGTAGCCCCTTTCTAATATGTGATAGGGCACTGAGTAAGTTCATGCTCTTTTCCGGGATTAAGGCACGCCTGTCGCGTGTAGAGAAGAATTCCATTGCCTCTTTTACAGTCATTTCTAAAACTTCATGAATATTTTTTCTTTTATAGTTTGCCGCCAGAATATCTTTCCTGAAACGCTTGCCTTTACATTGGTCGCAAGTTACATAGATATCAGCAAGAAACTGCATGTCCACCTTTATATAACCACAGCCTTCACAATAATCACATCTGCCACCTTTAACATTAAAAGAGAAAGAACTCGGAGTATAATTATGCAACCTTGCTTCCCTGGTAGAGGCGAATATCTTTCTTATGAAATCAAACACCTTTACATACGTAACGGGATTTGACCTGGGTGTTCGGCCGATAGGCGATTGATCTACCAGGATTACGTCATCTATATGGCCGTTGATGTTTATCTTTTTATGGCTTCCTATAAGACCATGGTATATACCTATTTTCTTTTTAAGGGCGCTGTACAGTGTATCCTGAACGAGAGTACTTTTACCCGAACCAGACACGCCTGTTACGCAAACAAATGCTTTAAGTGGGAAGTCCACATCAATATTTTTCAAATTGTTTTCTGATGCACACGTAATTGAGATATTATCCCCTGTGATTTTTCTCTTGGCCAAAGGCGGTTCAATTTTCTTGTTACCTTTCAAATACCGGCCTGTTATTGAACTGTTTCTGGCGGGTATGTCCTTAGTATTCCCACTGTAAACTACGTCACCGCCGTTTCTGCCTGCTCCCGGGCCAAGGTCTATTAAGAAGTCTGTAGACTTGATTATTTCTCTATCGTGCTCGACCACCACAACTGTGTTTCCAATATCTTTAAGTTGTTGCAGTATATTGATAAGACGTTTGGTGTCCCTTGGGTGCAGTCCAATACTTGGTTCGTCCAGTATATATAATGTATTAACAAGCGATGCGCCGAGTGAAGTGGTCAGGTTTACTCTTTGCGCCTCTCCGCCTGATAGAGTCCTGGTCATCCGATCCAGCGTCAAATATCCCAATCCAACTTTAACCATGTACCCAAGTCTCTTCTTTATCTCAAGTAGTATAAGTTTTGCTACTTCCTCCTCGAATCTTGTGAGCTTTATTTCTTTAAATAAGTTATAAGCATCATTAATAGACATTTTGCATATATCTGAAATGTTTAGCTGATTAATCCTTACGTTATGAGCAGATGGATTTAACCTGGCACCATTACATTCTGAACATACGGCATAACTACGGTATCTACTAAGAAGTACCCGAACGTGCATTTTATACTTCTTTCCCTCTAACCAATCGAAAAATTCATTGATACCGCAAAAGTCTTTTGTGCCTTCTTTAATTAATTTTATCTGGTTTCTCTTCAGTTTATAGAAGGATATATCCAGGGGGATGTTGTATCTGGGTGCAGCTGCCTGTAATTCTTCAAGCATATCACCGTAAGCAAGTGTATTCCAGGGAGCTATTGCCCCTTCATTAATGGTTTTTGTTTTATCAGGTATTACCAGGTCCATATCTATCTCTATAGTGTGGCCAAAGCCCTGGCATTTTGGACAAGCGCCTAAAGGGTTATTAAAAGAAAACAAATTGGGTGCTTGCGCTTTGTACTCTATATTGCAATTATTACAACAGAAATGGCTGCTGAACGACAATTCAGTATGCTTTGCCTTATCCATAAAAAGGTAAATGCCTAAATATCCGGAGCCCAGCCTGTAAGCAGTTTCAAGACCGTCTATCAGGCGGCTTTTAATTTCTTTCCCTACCACCAGTCTATCCACTATGCCTGCAACTGATTTGTATTTACGTATATCAAAAGCTTCCGGTGGAGATGAAATGTCGATGATATTATTATCTGCAAGGATTCTAATTATGCCACGTTCCTTTAAAACTGACATCTGCATTTTATTAGAAATTTTTTTACTGATCGTAATCGGAAACGTAATGAGAAATCTGGTATCCTTCGGAAGGGATTGTATGTGATTTGAGATATGAGACACCGTGTCGCTTTGGACAATTTTTCCACACTTTATGCAGTAAGTCTTACCTATGCGTGCGAAAAGGAGCCGGAGATAATCATTTATCTCGGTTGCAGTTCCAACTGTGGAACGGCGGTTCTTTACAGGATTTTTTTGTTCAATTGCAATTGCAGGAGGTATGCCCTCTATATGGTCTACGTCTGGCTTGTCCACCCTCTCCAGAAACTGACGGGCGTATGCAGAAAAGGATTCCACATACCGTCTCTGGCCTTCTGCATATAGAGTATCAAAGGCCAGACTGGATTTGCCTGAACCGCTGACACCCGTTATCACGATTAGCTTACGCAAAGGGATCTCGATGTTAATATTCTTTAGATTGTGTACTCTGATGCCACGGGCAATTATTGACTTCTTCATAATGTTTTTTCAGGCTAAAGGGTTTAACTGAACTTATAATGCAGATTTTAACATTTTAATAAAACCTATATTCAACAATGTGGATTAATAATTGTCAATACTAATTAGTGGTGTATGGAAGGGGGGATGAAACCTTGCAAGTTTATTCTTTACGATTAAAGAAGTGCCTAAGATAATAAAGGCTTATTAATCAATTCTGTGTGTTTATTGTTTGTTCAGATATGCTTTTAATGCTTCTTCCCAATGCCTCATTCGGAGTCCCGTAGTCGTAGTAAACTTTTGGCAATTCAGGGTAGAGTTTAAGGGGACCTTTGCGGGGCGTTTGTATTGGTGTGATTTTATTGGATGAATATTTATATCGTAACCATTTATTTCAAAGATTTTCCGTGCCCATTCATAACGCGAACAACTACCTTCATTAGCGACATGGAAGGTACCTTCGCATTTTTGTTCGATTAATGTCCATAATGCCTCAGCAAGATCGACTGTATATGTAGGCGAACCTGTTTCATCGTCAACAATGGATAGTTCTTTTTTGTGTCTTGCTAATTCAAGCATTTTCTCCACGTAGTTTGTTCCATTTCGTCCAAACAGCCATGAAGTCCTTACTATCAAAAATGTATTGCAGTTGTTCTGAATATTTTTTTCACCCTCAAGTTTTGATCTGCCATATTCTGACAACGGATTGGCTTGGTCTTCTTCGTGGGGCTTGTTACAATTACCATCAAATACAAAATCCGTGCTTATTTGAACAACCTTCGCGCCACACCTTTTTGCAGCAGTTGCGATATTTTTTGGTCCTAATGCATTAACCTTGAATGCTATTTCTCTTTCAGTCTCACATTTATCAACATTCGTAAAGGCTGCGCAATTGATAATAACGTCTGGTATACACTTTAAGATAAAACTCAATACTTTATCTTCATGTGTAACGTCAAGTTCTTCTTCATGCGGGGCATCTATAACTTTCAAATCCTTTCTTCGGAGCAGGTTTATTAGGTCTGTGCCCAACATGCCGTGCGCTCCGGTAACTAATACTTTCATAATAATTTGATTTCTATGGTCGTCCGGCTTTATGCTGCAAACTGTATTCTATATAATTTTTTATATTCACCTTCTTTTTCTAACAACTCATCATGTGTGCCACTCTCAACAATGGAGCCACTTTTTAAGACAATAATCCTGTTTGCATGACGTATGGTTGATAGACGATGTGCGATAACAAACGTTGTTTTGCTTTTCATCAAATTGTACAATGCTTCCTGGACAAGTTTTTCGGATTCAGAATCTAAAGAAGAAGTGGCTTCATCTAAAATCAAGATAGGCGCATCCTTTAATATTGCCCTTGCTATGGTTACTCGCTGTCTTTGGCCACCGGATAGTTTTACGCCCTGCTCTCCTACTATGGTGTCATAACCTTTTGGGAGGTCTATGATAAAATCATGTATATTGGCTGCTTTTGCCGCATCCTCTATTTCTTCAAAACTTGCATCCTTTCGTCCATACAAGATGTTATCAGTAAGACTTCTATTGAAGAGGAATGTCTGTTGGCTGACGATTGCAATTTGTTTCAGAAGTGAATCACCCTTAATTAAATTAATATCTGTGCCATCGATTTCAATAGTTCCGCTTAATGGTTCGTAAAAGCGGGGAATAAGGTCAAGCAAAGTAGATTTTCCTGCTCCGCTTTCCCCTACAATAGCCATTATCTGCCCCTTATCTGCTGTAAGATTAATATCTCTGAGGACTAATGTACTGTCATATGAAAAGTTAACGTTCTTAAATACAATACCTTTCTCTATTTTTTTCAATTCTACGGCTTCAGGGTGATCTGTTATTGAAGGTTTCTGGTCGAGTAGTTCAAATACTCTCCTTGCACCAGCTAATGATTCCTGAAGCTTGCCGTAACATTTAGCCAGTTTTTTTATTGATGTGAATATCATAAAACCTGTTACTGCGATAAACCCCCCAAGCTCCCCGGGGGTGGCCCTGTTGGTTGTGATAACATAGCCGCCAAAGATTATAATCACAGCCAATTCCAGTGAATAAATGAACTCGGTAATACTAGTATTCAAAGCCTTTGCCTGTACTGTCTGCATCATCCTTTTGAAGAATCTGGAATTTATGTTTCTGAATTCCATGCTTTCCTCATTTTCCATCTTAAAGGCCTTTACGATTCTTATCCCCGTAAACATTTCCCTCATTGCATCAGTTAGTTCTCCCAAATGTTGTAAACTCTTCATTCCATATTTCTTTATTTTTCTGCCAAATATCAGTACAGGTACTATGATGAGTGGAAACACTACAAATGTTAATAGTGATAGCTTCCAACTGAAGTAGAATGCCAATCCCAATCCACACAACAAGCGCATTGGCTGAAGGATAATGTCATCAAATAGAATCATGAGACCGTACTGCGTTGCATTAATGTCGTTGGTCAATCTTGAAATCAAGTCGCCAGTCTTTTTATCTTCAAAATAACTTAATGATTGTGGTAATAAATGTTCACATAGATGATTACGAATATCAACGAGGACACTCCACATAACATTGCTTTTTAAGTAAGATTGAAGATAATTAAAGACAAAGATGAATGGGGCTATAATAGCAGCAAGGATACCAATGTAAGTGAACGAACTTGTCATCTTTTTTAATAATTTATCGAATTTTGATATAAATGCTGTGCCTTTGATCTTACCAACAGTCTTTTCTTTTAATTTACTTACAATGTCCCCGGAATCTTTTTGTTTCTGTATATCGTGTTTCTCTGATGAGAAGCCAATCATCTCTCCCTTTATCAAACGATCTATCACGGGTTTAATCAGCGCCAGTTGGGCGCCATTTAGTAGGGTAAAAAAGCCCATACACATCAGGGCCAATACAAACATTTTCCAGTGAGGTTTTGCATATGAAAACAATCTGGAACATTCACCAATCATGTTGTTTTTATTTTTTGACATAGGCCAAATATAAAGGCTAAATATGAAACCTTTATTTCATAATTTTATAGATTTTCCGAATTGATGTTATCAGGCAGAAGCATTTTGTCAATAAAAAGATTCCACCCTTTTTCGGCAATTTTTCATTCAAATACATCTGTCAGTTTCTTATTGACCTGTTCAAAGCGAGATGGCTATAATCTTTTTATAGCCTTAATTTTCAACATCTTGTACAATACAGAAACAGCCTTTTTATTATGGTCAATACCTTACAAAAATATTTATTAAAAGAACTATTCAGGACGTTTGTACCAGCTTTCTTGTGCTTCGAATTCCTGATGTTACTTGGATTCTCAATCCAACTGCTCCATAAAGGTCTCGATATACCCAGTCTTGCTCACATTATCCCTTTCCTGGCTATATATTCTTTGCCATATGCCTTACCTTCCTCCTTACTTACGGCTACGGTTATGACTTACGGAAGACTGAGCGCTGATAATGAAATTACAGCAATTAGGAGTGCGGGTATACATCTACATAGCATAATTACACCCATAGTCGTTGCTGGGATATTTTTCAGTCTATTAGCCTTATACCTGAATGCAGAAGTATTACCTAGGTCATATTTTAAAGTAAGGCAATTTCAAGAAAAGGCAGTCAAGCAAGTTCTTGCCAAACACTTTATAACGGCACAAAAGAAGATTGATTTTTACCCATATCAAATTTACATAAGCAACGTGGAAAATGGTATTTACAAAAACATTGCTGTCTTTGAGTTTGCTGAGGATTATATAGTCAATATACTGTTGGCGGAAGAAGGTGAAATAGCAATCAATGATACTGGCAATATAGCGTTATTAACGTTAAGGCGTGGTGAATTTATCAAGCCCAATATTAAGGATACCACAGATATACCCAAAATGGGAAGTTTTGAGGAAGCCACGTTTGATATACCTTTAAGGCAAAAAGTACGCAATACAGCACTCAAATATACGACATTAACCAACCTTGTCGTACGAAGAGGAAAAGTTGCCAGTGAACTAAAGGTTTCTAAAGAACTTTTTGAAGATCCGGAAGAAATTATCAAGGTCACAATGAGAGAAATTTCCTCTGTAAATGAAAAAAAGAAAGAAACGGAAGGAAAACTGGAAAAGGTGCAACTAGAAATAAAAAGTTCGAAGGCAAATATTTCGAAACAAGAGGGAATAATAAAACGTGCAAAATTTGATGTTAGTACCTTTGAAAATTATATAAAGGTGGCAAGAAATAACATAAATAGGATAACTCAAGAAAAAAGGAATGAAGACAACGACAAAAGTTGGGGAATCGTTGAAACCATAGAAGATAAACAGAAGAGAGAAGATGTGTTTCTTGAGAAAACTGCACTAATCAAGAAAATAATAGAAAAGGAAAAACGAAGAATTCGAGACAAAAAAAGAAAGATATTAATAGCCGAAAGATCGATAAAAGAGAAAAACAAAAAAATTGAAGAAGTAAAGACAATTGTGAAAAAAGCAGGCCTTCTTAAAGATCAGTTAGGACAAGAACATATGATCTTTTCTAAGCGTATTGAAATGGCGAGAAAACAAAAATTAAAACGCGAGTTGTCGTTAAACATTCACAAGCGGTTGTCACCCCCTTTTTCTTGTTTAACGTTTGTCCTTATAGGCGTTCCATTAGGCATAATGACAAGAAGTAGTAGTATGCTTGTTAGCTTAGGGATTAGTTTTGTCTTGATGCTGTTTTTTTATTATCCGCTAGTTGCAACAGGATTAATTTTG
>Ga0209977_10001374_pt1 | contig 10656 bp, 9 predicted proteins | sample SumtaG_2_FD_183113 | JGI IMG/M metagenome (GOLD analysis project Ga0209977, IMG submission 183113) | Deep subsurface microbial communities from Indian Ocean to uncover new lineages of life (NeLLi) - Sumatra_00607 metaG (SPAdes) (version 2) | ecosystem: Environmental > Aquatic > Marine > Oceanic... | reverse complement strand
CCTGTTAAAACTGCATCATTCGGGGTTATGGGTGTTCGAGATCTTTCGCTAAATATAGATCCAGGGAAAGATATTGATTTGATTCGTGTTCTAAAGGAAGAATGTTGTACACCAAGTGGTTTCCCTGCAGATGGTGTTGCGGGTATTGATCAAGATGATTTAAAGAGGTTATTGATTCAACTAACTAATGCTGAGAACGCTGTAATTTTTATTGGTCAAGGAATATTAAGTTCGCAGACAAGTGTCAATGTAGTTCATGAGTTACTTGATTTAGTGCATATGATAAATGTAAAACAACAAAAAGGTCGCATGTCAATCATGATGTTAGGAGGTCATTATAATATGGCAGGTTTTGACCAAGTTGCCTTATCATTATTTGGTAAAAACCATAGTTTACAATTTTTTGATAATAATCTGGTCGAAACATCAGAAACGATAATATCTAAACTTAGTAAAGAGGATTTTGATTGCTCTATAATTGTTGGAACTGATCCAATTTCACACTTACCGTGGAAACTGAGTAAAGTATTAATGTCAAAACCATTAATTCTTATTGATAATAAGAAGTCAGCAACCTTCAACGTGGCAGATGTTATTTTACCCTCTGCACTCACAGGAATTGAATGTGAAGGATTAGCTTATCGTTTAGACCATGTGCCAATTGAATTGCAAAAAATAGTAAATCCACCAAATAACATAATTTCAGACGAGGAACTTCTATCTAAGTTAATTAGAAGACTAAATCCCATTTAAGGAGGTTAGAAATATGGAAATGTTAATAAATACTGTAAGGATGATTGACTACGATCAAGTAAAAGAATACTCCTTTGGGGATAAAAATTCTTTAAAAGAAAATCTAGCAATTGGAATAATAAATCCTGAAGATTTCGAGAAACTTAACTTAACTACAAGTCTGAATTTAAAATTATCAAATGAGTATGGAAAAGTAATTATAAAAGTAAAGCAAAACAAAGATGTTCCAATTGGTACAATCTTGATGCCTGTATCTATTTGGGCAAATCAAATCACAGGAATTTCTAATGAACAACTAATTTTCAAAAATATTAAGGTCAATACGGAGACTACCAGAGATAAGGTTTTAGATATGGAAGAATTATTGAACATCATCAAAAAATAACTCTTATGTAATTATTATGGATAGGAATAAAATAATTATAAAAAATGGTATAGTTTATGACCCTCTTAACAAAATAGAGGGAGAAAAAAAAGACATCTTGGTAGAGTCAGGCCAAATTGTAGATAAATTTACAAATAGTAAAGATATAAAGGAAATTGATGCTACAGGAAAAACAATTATACCCTCGGCTATTGATATTCATACTCATGTTGCTTCTCAACAAGTTAATTGGGCAAGACTTTTAGGATCCAATATTGATAAATTTAAAGAAGTTTGGAAAGGATTAAGATTAAAAAACATAGCTAAGGACTATATTTCAATGGGTTATACTTTTATACTTGAAGCCAATGTATTTCCATCTTTAGCAAAACAGACGATTTTCAACTTTCAGCAAATACCCGTGTTAGATAAGGCGATGCTATTAAATATCAGTAATTTATGGCCTTTAGAACTCGAGTTCCAAAGAGGAAAAATTAAAAATATGGCTGTATTTTTATCTGATCTCTTATCTAAAACCTATGGTTTCGGATTTAAAGTTTATAATCCCTTTGAATGCGAGACATGGGACTTTAAAGAATTAAGAGAAGATTTAACAAAACAAGGTAGATTATATAATTTCTCCGCTTTAGATGTTTATGAAAGTGTTGTCAAATGTGTGGAATCACTCGGTATGCCTCATTCGGCTCATGTGCATATTGAAGGTTATGAAAATGAAGTAGGGAAAGAAAACCTATTTAAAGTTTTAGAGAAGATAAAGTCATTAAATTTAGAGCCCAATCAGAAAACCAATTCAAAAATAAAGCGTCATCAAATATTACATTTAGCTCATGCGAATGCATATTCATTTGATGGAAATAATGAAACTTTAATTAATTTTCTAAACAACAATCAAAATTATAGCGTTGATTTGGCTTTTATCGGCTTTAACAAGATAAATCCTATTATCACATCAGATAGAAGGCTGATTAATTCTATGTTAACTTTAGATGCAATCGATAATCAGTATAAATTAATAAGTTCAGCCGTAGAATTTGAAGGCGATTCATTTGTTTCAATGAGAACTTTAGATAAGAATAAATATCAAGATTGTATCTTATGGGCAAACGCATTGGATTTAGCTCTCAATGTTAAAAATAAATATCAGTTGTGTTTTTCATTAAATTTTCCAAACTATGCAAATCTAACAGATATCCCTGAAATTGCAACTTGGTTGACAAGTAAAGAAGCTCGAGACAATTATATGGAGGGAATGAACAAGGAATTTTTAAAAGATAGCATTCTAAAGAGTGATGATAAAGTTCTTAATTTCACTGAATTTCTTCAATTGACAAGAGTGAGTCCAGCAATGTGCTTAGGGTTTGGAAACATAAAGGGGAATATTGGACAAGGTGCTGATGCGGACATTAATGTATTAAACTTAAATATTAAAGAAACAGATCTTTCGAAAGATTTTGGAAAATTCAAGAAAGAACTCTCCAATATTGAATATGTTATAAAATCTGGTGAAATTGTAAAAAAACAAGATAAATTCAATTTAAACCCGCAAGGTTCAATTTTTTGGGCTAATGGCAAAGCAGACACCGAAGGAAAGGATTTAATTATGTCGAAAAAGGAAGAATTCTACCAGAAGTACTCATCTTTATTCTATGATTCCTATCAAGTTTCGGTTGATAAAAATCTATTAAGAAAGATAGATTAATCAATAGATTTGTTAATTCAATATAATTAATTTGAGAGTATTTAGGAATTAAAATGTGTGCTTTCCACTAGTCATAGCTTTATTCCTATGTAAAATATATAAAAACAATGTTCAAGAGAGAGTTATCTTAAATTTCAATAATTTTAATACTTTATTTTATTTTTTTATATTAATTTAAAGTTTTTATAATAATTCAAATAATGTCTAAATTACCTTTAGAAGGAATAATAGTTATTGATTTTTCTACTCTTATTGCAGCTCCAATTATTGGTTCTCTTATGGCTGATTTTGGTGCTGAAGTAATTAAAGTGGAATTACCTAAAATTGGTGATCCTCAACGAGGAGCTCAGCTTGTTGGAAAAGGGAAGAGTCCAACTTGGTTAGTTGGAAGTCGAAATAAAAAAACAATCACCTTGGATTTGCATAAAAAAGAGGGTCAAGATATTGCTAAAAAATTATGTGCTAAAGCGGATGTAGTTCTTCTAAATTTTCGACCTAAGGTTTTAGAAAAATGGAATCTTGGTTCTGAAGTTTTGCATCAAATTAATCCAGAATTAATAATTTGCTTAGTTTCCGGGTTCGGTCAGACAGGACCTTATAAAAACAGAGGGGGATTTGATCGAACTGTCAGCGCTTTTGCGAGTTTAACGTATACGTCTGGTTATCCCGAACATCCACCAGTTCGTAGTGGGTATCCGTTAGTGGATTATTTAACAGGGTATCTTGGTGCGTTTGCAGTAATGATGGCTTTATATAATAGAGACGTGAATCATAATGGAGGGGAAGTGATTGATTTAAGTTTAGCAGAAGCTGCTTTTAAAGCAACTGGTGGTAGTTTACCAACTTATTCTTTAACGCGTTCTATTTATGAAAGATGCGGCAACCGAATTAAATTTTTTGTGCCTGCTGAAAATTTTGAAACTAAAGATGAAAAAATCATTGCTCTTAATGCAGGTACTGAGAAACTGTGGAAGCAATTAGTAAGGGCAATGAATCGGGAAGATTTACTCACAGATAAGAAATTCCGTAAATATTTAGCACGTATACAAAATCAAGATGAGCTTTATAAACTTATTAGCGATTGGGTAAAAAATAAGACTACAGAAGAAGTTATGGAAATTCTTGAAAAGGAAGGAGTTCCATGTGAAAAAGTAAATAGTATCGCAGATTTGGCATCTGATCCTCATATGCTCGATAGAGAAGCAGTATTAGAATTTACTGATCCTGATTATGGTAAAGTATTAATTCCTGGTATAGTTCCTAAATTGAAAAATTTTCCAGGACGTGTAAAGTTTCTAGGTGCTAAGCTTGGGGAATATAATCAAGAGATATATCGAAAATTTCTTGGATTAACTACTGAAGAAATTAATAAATTAGAAGAAAGAGAAGTAATATAAGTAAAAATAATTTACTATGTAGCTTCAGGGATTAAAAAGACAAAATTACTCCCTTGTGAATAATCACCCTTAACTCTATCTTCAATCCAGATTTCACCCTTGTAACTCTCTATGATTTTCTTCACGAGAGTTAGTCCAAATCCCATACCCTTTGAACCTTTTTCTTTACTGAATCCTTCTTGAAAGATTACTTCTTTCCTTTTATCTGAAATACCAATCCCATTATCATTGAATTCAAATTTTATATATCCTATATTTACTTTAGTTTGTCTTGAAATCTTAATGAGAACCTCTTTTTTGGGATTTTCATTGTAATTAACAGCGTTGATTAATATATTGTCGAATACATCTATTAAAAACTCATTAGCTCTGGTGATAATTTTCTTTTCAGATGTTATAATTCTTATATTAATATCCTTTGATGACCTACTGTTTTGGATAAATTTTATTGCTTCTTCTAATATTTTAATTGCCTTAACAGATTTTAAAGATTTCTCTAAATTTTCAAGATTCGATAATTTACGGACATTAGTAATTAATTTTGTCCCTCTCGCAAATTGCCCTTTAATTAATTCATAAAGATCTTTAATTTCCCTTTCTTTCCCAGGTTCATTAAGATATTTCTCACTAATATCGATTGAAAGTTTTATATTGGAAAGGATATTGTTGATATCATGATAGAATAAATCTTTATAAAGTTCAGCTCGGTTGTAAGCTTCTCGATATTTTTCCTCTGATTTTTTTAGTTTCTGGACAGATTCCTTAATCTTTTCTTCTACTAATTTTTTCTCTGAAATATCTCGAGTAAAACCATAAAAACCAACTTTTTTTCCACTCGTATCATATCTTAAATAAAATGTTCCTTCAAAAGTACGTTCTTGCCCATCATTTCTGATTACCTTACTTTCAAAAGTCCCTTTTGGAAGATTGTTTTTATATACAAGATTGAAGATTTCATATACTTCTTTATAAGTTTTCTTGTTTAACATAGAAGTATAACTCTTTCCTATTAGTTGTTTTTTCGAAAATCCTAAATACCTGCAAATGTAATCATTAACATAAGTAAAATTTCCATGTAGGTCTACTTCAAAATATCCATCCTCGATATTTTCAATGATTTCTCTATATCGTTTATCTGGTTCATTACCAAACTTGCTCATAACGGAAACTCCTTTTTGAATGCCTTAAATGAAGATGTTAATATTAGAAGGCAATTTCTTTGAATAAAATCCCGATAGTATTTGCACCCATAATTTTCTAATTAAAGCTCGAAATACACAATTATAAAGATATTTAATGAATATATTTATATCCGATATATCATATTTTTGTTCTTATAGTTCGAACAAGAGGAGAAAAAGAATAGGGGGAACTTTATGGGATAGACAAATATCTAAGAAACTATAATTTCAATGGATATTTCCGATATTTCTCTATAGCTGCTCTGAATGCTAAAATATTCTCCCACGGAGCGTTTAATATGTTATGACTTGGTCCTGCAAAATAACCTCCACCTATAGCAGCTGCTTTAATGCATCTCTTTACTTCTTCTTCAACTTCTTTTGGAGTTCCGAAACTTAACACTCTTGTGGAATCCATACCACCCATAAAACTCACCCGATCTCCCAATGTTTCCTTTAAATGGGCTAAATCAACACCCGCAGCAGGCTCTAATGCTTGAATACAATCTAATCCCGCAGCAACCATATCAGGGAGCAATTTATCAATATATCCACAAGAATGCTGTATGATAAACATTCCATGTTTCTTACATTCTTGATATATTTTTTTGTAATAGGGTAACATAAAGGTTCGGAAATTCTCAAGAGAGAACATAGAACGTCCTTTATAGCCCAAATCATCGTAATAAAAAACAACATCTATTCCTGCTTCTGCATAACGTTTTATATATTCTAAATTTGTTTTAGTATATTCCTCCATAACTTCATGGATAAATTGGGGATTTTTCCTCATATTATACACAACTCTCCCTACCGTCATACCCTCAAAAAGAGCTTCATTCATGGCAATCATTAATCTCGCCATGGGATATAGATAAGGTGATAAGGACTTAACAAACTCTTCCCAGATTTTTGGGGAATAATTAACCTCATCATTAATACATTCAGAAGGTTTTCCGTATTCATCCCAATAAGAGTGTAAAATTTCAGGTGTTCTGAAATAGCCATCTAGATACCAAACATAAGTCAAACCCGTTTTAACTTGTTCTACTCGCTTAAATATTCTCCCTGATGTTGGCATTATGTAACTTCCAGGATATTCAGGCGGACCTTCGGCAATTACAGTTTTCATTCTATGCCTCCAGGGGTCTAGAGTATGGCAATCAACATTCCAGAATCGTAGTTCTGTTATATCCCCAGCCCATCTATAATCCTCTCTTGAAAAAGTATTTTCAATATAAGTCTTATTTGCGTTATAATCCTCTGATTCTATAAAATGTTGATAAGAAGTACCAGTTCTTTCAAATCCAAGATAATGAATCGGTATTTTATCTGGTTCATCATCATGTTCTAAAGTTCGAATAACGCGTTCTCGTTTTGATAATACCATAGTAAAAAAATATTTTGATTATTTAAAAAAATATTTAATCGAAATTGATTTGTAATATTTAATAGAAATTGATTTGTAATTAATATTAATCATTTAAATGAAATTAGGGAGAATTAAATAAATTTTATAAAAATTGGGTGTATATTATGGATTTTGAAGAACTAACCGAACTAATTGTTGAATTGGAATTGGATGATATAGCTGATGCGGTAAAGAGTGCGCTTGAGGAAGATAAAAAGGATCCATTAGAAATTTTAACAGCTTTAACAAAAGGTATGGATGAAGTAAGTCGTCGTTATGAGGAATTTGAATATTTTTTAGGAGAATTAGTATTAGCAGGTGATACTATGAAAGCTGGACTTGAAGTGTTAAAGCCTGCCCTGGCTGTATCAGATAACATAATGGAGAAAACAAAAGTCGTAATTGCAACTGTAAAAGGCGACCAACATGATCTAGGGAAGAATTTATTAGGGACAATGCTAATAAGTGCTAACTTTGAAGTTTACGATTTAGGGAGGGATGTAGATGCTGAAACGATAGTAGAAAAAGTTAAGGAGACTGGAGCGTCAGTTGTAGCATTAAGTTCCCTATTATCTATGACTGTAGATCAAATTGAAGTTGTTCATAAAGCGTTAAAGGAAGCGGGATTACGAGATAATGTAAAATTGATAGTGGGTGGCGCACCCTTAAACTTAGAGCTTGCGAAGAAATTTGGAGCTGATGGATATGCTGATGATGCAATATACGGGGTTGATCTTATCAAAAAATTAATTGAGATTTAAAATAACATATCAAAGTACTGGTTTGTCTCTCTTTTAATAAGGTTAAATTTAATCAATATTACAAATGAGAAATTAGAAAGATTTTGGAAAAGAAGTTTCCATTTCCTAATAGTGCAATCCCTTAAAATAATTTACAGTTGTAAACATGTTCTTACCACCTTTTCTAAGATAATTCATAGCATCCTCTATACCATCAATGGTCAAGTCAAACATAGGGATAACACTTGAAATAATCTTGCGGGTCCAAGGACTCCATTCGGGTCTAATCAGCTCTGGGTTAAGCCAAACAATACCATTTTTAAAATGATTAGCGAGTTCTCTGATATAATATATCCCGGGCATCTCGTTTCTGTGGTAGTAATATATCGAACCATATTTTTCTGTCAGTTCCCAACTTGCCATTGCGGCGTCACCGACCAGAACTACCTTGTATTTATTATCGAATTTTCGAATAAAATCGTCAAATTCAATTGCCTCATCGGGATTCCTTTTACCATTGAAATACAAAGTCTCATAAATGCAATTGTGAAAGTAATAAAATTTAAAATCTTTCCAATGTGACATATTGTTAGCTGCCGAGAAAAGTAGATTGACGAGATGAGCATATGGCGTCATACTCCCTCCTACATCCATAAGCAGTAATATTTTTACATCATTTTTTCTACGTTTATCAAATACAATTTCAATCTCTCCCCCATTCTTTGCCGTCTTATCAATTGTCTCGTCAATGTTTAATTCATCTAGTTTTCCAATTTCTTCAAGTTTTTTTAGTCTTTTTAGAGCTACTTTAATTTGTCTAGTATCTAAAACGATATCTTTCCGATAATCTTTAAAAATTCTTTTTTCAGCTATTTGTACTGCTGTTCGCATTCCAGAAGACCCCCCAATTCTCATCCCCATTGGATTTTCCCCAGAATGACCAAATGGTGATGTACCTTGTGTCCCAATCCAATGATCTCCATAATTGTGCGCTTCATCTTGCTCCCGCATTAATTCTTCCAGACGTTTTTGCATTTCTTCTAGACTAAAGAATTGACTCATCAATTCTGAAGGATTCCCATTCATTGCAGCTGCATTAAGATTATTTTTCAACCACTTTAGGATTTCCTCTTTAAGTGCGTCTGGCGTGTCAGTTAGGATTCCTTTACGTAACTCAGCATCATATTTTTCCAATAAGTCCTCAAGAAACTTTTGTAGGTCTTCAATATTTAGGTATTGTTGATATTCTTTCAATAAAAGTTCTAATCCTTCGATTAACTCAGGGAAGCTGATCGGTTTATCTAACCAATCCCAGATTTCCTGTTTAAAATCTTCAGGGAATTGTACCATGGCGTTTTTGAAGAAATTTGCAAAGGAAATGTCGAAAATATCAAAATGGTGTTCGTTTTTACAAAGAATTGACCTCGAAGTATAGTAAAACTCGACCATATTGTGGATGAGTCCTTTATCAAGAGCTTCAATTAAGGTCATATACTCTGTGATGCTTACGGGCAACCTTTCTTTTAGATAATAAAAAAATTCGACAAACATCTGATAAAATAGAATAATTTAATGATTATAAGATTATATAATTAAAGATCTTTTATAGCTTTATTGTAAGTCTGCAACCTCATAGCGTTAAATAATAAAATGTTATGCTTGATTAACACCTTGAATTTTCCTTTGAAATGTAAAATAGGAAAAATGATTTTAATTGTTGTTTAAATTGTTGAGTAAAGATGAAATTATATGTTCTATACGATAGCCGATGATCTAGTTTTTTATCAAATTTTGACGTTCATAAAAAAGTATTCAAATTCTGAACTTAAATTATATAAATATTTTCATAATAAGACGGAGGGAATATACCCAGAATTTGTTATTGTTATTGATCAGTTTATCTTTTTTTTTGTGAAAAATGAGAATTACTTTGGTTCTAAACTCTATTTAAATGTAATGAGAAGAGAAATTAGGAATAGAAAGATCTTAATTATCAGAGCTGAAAATGTATTAATTAATTTATTGTTCAGTCTATTCCCTGATTTATATATCCATAATATCTCATTGAAAAGAAATGATTCTTCAGGGCAGAGAGAAATTTCAGTGTATTTTTTAACTTATAAGGAAAGGGGTATCGCAATCGGACGCGGTGCTGAGTATATCAAATGTGTTAATGAGTTGTTTAAAAGATATATTAGATTTGAAAATAAAAGCACACCAATTGAAATTAAATGTAAAAATGTAAATCCATAATTTTTCTCAATGTTGTTACATTTTTAAACGAAACAATTGTCTACTTAAGAAACTCGAGCTTTTGATTATAGAGAGTTTTTATAAATTCGAAAATAAAAAAAATTTCTTAATAAAATATAATAAGAATTTTTATCTACTCAGTAAATTTTTAGTAATCATAGAATTAATGAAATATAATAACTAATTTTCGCCGTAAATTGAGTTTTTTTAGTAGCTACTGCTGTACAGCAGTTTCAGTGATATTTTAAAATTTATTTGTCAGTCTTGTAATAAAAAAAATTGAAGCGTAATGATTACTAATGCAAATACAATTAATAAGACCTCTCAAAATAAAAAGAAACTACGTAAAAAAATTATTAAAAAATTATATTTTTTGGGAGGAACTATCTCCTTAACAATTGGGATTATTGGAATTGTTTTACCAATTCTTCCAACCACAGTTTTCTTACTGATTGCTACTAGTCTATATTCAAAATCTTCACAGAAACTATATAATTGGATAATTAATAACAAAATTCTAGGAACCTATATTAGAAATTATAAAGAGGGAAAAGGAATTCCCTTAAGAGTTAAAATCTTTACCTTATCACTACTATGGTTGACAATTCTAATTACAATGTTCTTAATAATTGATATTTTTTGGATCCAAATATTATTACTAATTATCGCTATTAGTGTTTCAATTCATATTATCTTAATTAGACCAAAAATAAAGCAAGAAAAATAATAATTCCATACTTAATATAGCATGATTTTAATTCTAAAAAATAAGGTTAAAACTAACTTTCCTTTATTTTAATAAAATTCGCAGTCAAGAAGAATTTGTGAGATATCTAG
>Ga0209977_10001373_pt1 | contig 10672 bp, 9 predicted proteins | sample SumtaG_2_FD_183113 | JGI IMG/M metagenome (GOLD analysis project Ga0209977, IMG submission 183113) | Deep subsurface microbial communities from Indian Ocean to uncover new lineages of life (NeLLi) - Sumatra_00607 metaG (SPAdes) (version 2) | ecosystem: Environmental > Aquatic > Marine > Oceanic... | reverse complement strand
AATTGAGTGATATAAGGAAAAGAATTGAATCACTAGAAAAAGAACAAAGTTTGAGTTTAAAGAAAGAAAATAGGAGCGAAACCGAAAGTTTAGCAATGCTCCTTTATTCCAATGAAATCCAACAAAGTTTAAGATATTATAATACATTAAAAGAGTTGCTAAGCAGTAAAAAAATAGAAGAAGAAAGCATGAATTTAGCAATTGGCAATTTGAATGAAAGAAAAAGAAGAGTAGATTATGCTCAACTCATTAAAGAACCAACGTCTTCTCTTGGACCTATTTTTCCTAAAAAGAAACGCAATGTCATGATTGCAGGCATATTAGGCCTCATGATTTTTACCATGCTCGCCTTCTTCCTTGAATACATCGAAAAACAAAAAGCTAAAAGCAAATGAATTCTCAAAAAAAATAATAAGATCGAATAAATGAACAAGAATAATTATTCTCTAAAAGCCCAAGCAGGATATCTATTTTCAGGGAGATTAGCTGCTTTAATATTACAATTTATTCTGCCTATTATATTAGTAAGAATATTTTCAAAAGATGATTATGGCCTATACCGTCAGGTTATGCTGATAAGTATGTTTTTTGTTCCCTCACTACGTTTTGGCATGGCAAATAGCCTTTTCTTTTTTTATCCAAATGCAAAAGAAAGAGTTTCCCAATTGCTTTCTCAAACATTTTACTTTTCAATATCTGTTGGAATACTCTTTTTGCCATTATTTTATTTATGTAGGTATCCAATCGCACATTTTTTCAAGAATGATGCACTCATAAAACTTATCTATCCTTGTGGCTTGTATATTTTCTTTTTTTTAATTTCGTTCATATTAGAATATATATTCATATTAGAAAAAAAATCGAAACTGGTTTTTTCTTATGTAATATTAGATCAGACAATACGAATATCCTTAATATTAATATCTTTAATGATTTTCAGAACAGTAAATGCAATAATCTGGGCCCTTGTAATTTTTTCCGCAATAAGGACATTTGTTTTATACACTTATTTGAGAATGAATTATAAAGTTCCCATCAGAAATTGGGACAAGCACTATTTCTTTTCACAGATTACATATGCATTCCCAATGGGTATGGGCAAGATTATTGGAGAAGTAGGAAGAATATTTGATAAATTTATATTATCAGCATTTCTTTCTTCTTCTGATTTTGCAGTTTATTCAATTGCCAATTTTAGAATTCCCTTTATAAATATTTTATATACTTCTATTGGCAATGTTGTATTACCGCAAGTTTCTAAGTGTAGCGAAAAGAATAATTTTCAAGAAGCAAAGAGATTATGGCACAAAATGATTGTTGGTTATAGTTTAGTAACGATCCCCATGATTTTTTTTTTTAATAATGGCATATCCAGTTATTACTTTCCTTTATACTGAACAATATTCTGCAAGTGTTAACATCTACCGAATATTTCTCTTAACTTTTTTTGCTCAAATGTTTGGCAGGGGAACAATATTAAGAGCATTTAATGAAACGAAATCTATTTTTAGAGCGAATTTAACATCTATGATAACAGGTATATCTTTAGGATATTTTCTAATCAAAAATTTTGGTTTAACCGGAGGAGCAACTTCTGCAGTAATTGCTTATTATGTTAATGCTATTATGCAAATATATAAATCGAAATTGGTTTTAAATTTGAAATTCTCAGCATGGTTACCTTGGAAAAAAATGGGAAGAATTTTGCTCTATTCTTTAATGACTACTCCTATTATATTTTTTATGAAATATTTGGAATTATCAAAACCTGTATTAATAATCATTAGTGGAATTATGTACTTCTCTACCCTATTATTTATTTATCATAAGGCCAACTTGATTAACATTGATCTTTTAAAAGAAAAAATTTTATGTAAGAAAAGTCATGTCTAAAATCGTATATATAGCTTCATTATCTCATAGTGGATCTACATTATTTGATTTATTATTAGGGAGTAATTCTAGGATAATAAGTATGGGAGAGATTCATTCTGCCATTAAGAGATTTGATGAGCCTCAGCGGATTTGTACTTGTGGAAAGGAGATCGAAGAGTGTATTATTTGGGGGGGACTAAGGAAGATTTTAAGGAAAAAGGCACGCTATAATTATGCTTATGCTTATTGTAAGCTTTTGAAGATTGTAGATGAAGTTTACGGCAAGGATAAGTTTATTGTAGATTCGTCAAAAAATCTTTCGACCTTGAAATATTTAATTAGAAACAATATTAAAGATATGCATATTTTGTTTCTTATAAAAGATATTAGGAGTTATGTTTTATCGCAAAGTAGAAGGAAATATTACAAGAAATTGATGGATAAGGAGGGATGGCGTAGAATTTATCGAACTTCGCTAGTTTATAATATATTAAATTGGTATAAGAATAATAAAAAAATAAAATATTTTTTAGAAGAAAATAGACTGAAATATTTTCAATTAGGATATGAAGAACTGTGTTTTAAACCCGAAGTCATATTGAGACAGGTCTCTGATTTTATAGATATAAAATTTGAGGAAAGAATGCTTAAGCCAAAAAACAGCGAGAGCCATATAATCCGTGGAAATGAACTGCGATATAACAACGAAAAACTAGAAGGCATCTATTATGATAATAGATGGTTTTATGATAAAAAATATTTCTTTTTGAGCCCATTTTTCTTGCCCTTCATCGATTGGAATAACAATAATGTGTATTCAAACATAAAATTAAAAACGGAGTTATAATGAAATACATTGTGTTAGGAATGAATAAATCCGGGACAACATTAATTACAAAAATACTCCATGAATCTGGAATTAATATGGGAACGTTCGATTCAAGAATTGATTACTATAAAGGGCAACAATATGAAAGAAATGAGATCCATGATGTGATTATAAATATGTTAAATGCTAAAAATATACATAGTTTAGATACCATTCCGCCATTTAATGAAAACCTAATATTAAAGAATTTTTCTAAATTCATAAATATTATAGAGGAATGTAATCTTAATTATAATCTTTGGGGGTTTAAGAATCCAAGAACTATCTTCGTATATGATTATATAAAACAACATCTTGGAGAGCACAAACTCATTTGTATTTATAGAAATTTAGAGAAAGTTGTTGCGCACTATTCTCAGTATAATATCAGACATATTTTAAAGGTGATAAAAGCTTGGAGGATTTATAATGATAAGATGATCAATATCCTGGCGAAAGCTGATGTCGAATTTATTTTATTAAATTATGAAAAGTTCATGTCCGATTCTAAACAGCTACAAAAATTGGAATCGTTTTTAAACTCACCATTAAAAGATTGTAGAAATAAAATCAAAAAGAAAACCCCTAGTAGTTATAAAAAGGCAATTAGTAAATATATTTCTAATTTATTCATTCTATTTAATGTTATGGGATTAAAAACAATCTTTAATAAACTTGCCTCAATTGAAAAAAGTAAGATTTAATTTAGAATTTATTTCCCAGAGCTAAATTACCCAAAATACAAACGTCCTAAGTACTCCCCAAAATTTGAATAACCTAGGGTGAAATAGCAACTATATATGACAGATGTTTAAGTTAGGTAGTGTTTTTATTGTTGCCACAAAAATTTAGGTTATGAAATTAATATTTATGGACTTTATAATACCTTATCTACTAAAAGATACTGATTATCCTGTAGGTGGAGCTTGTGTAGAACAGTATGCTCTTGCTAAAGGACTTATTGAACTAGGACATAAGGTTGGTATTCTTACCTGGAAAGGTGCCAAGGAATTTGTTGGCAGAGATTTGGAGTTCGATCTGGTAGAGACCTATCCATTGGATAGAGGCATACGCAAACTCAGATGGTTTTATAGCCGATTTCCTTCCATGCTAAAAGCTACCCTGAGGTATAATCCTGATTATTTGTTCACGGAATGTGCAGGAACTAATGTTGGCGAGATGGCGTTTATAAGTAAATTACTTACGATCCCGTTTGTTTATAGGGTATCCAACGATATGGAAGTAGATAAAAGGTTGAATGAGAGGGAAGGTTTTATAAATAGGAAAATTTATAAATGGGGTTTGGAAAGAGCAAAATATATCTTAGCTCAAAATAATTATCAATATAATATTTTAAAAAGGCTTTACTTGGCTAACAAAGTAATAAAAATATATAACCCATATTATTGCCCCAATAACTTGCCTCAAATAAAATCTGGTAGATTTCGTAATTATATTGCCTGGATTGGGATATTCCAATATCAGAAAAATTTACCCGCATTGTTAAGGATTGCTCGGAATAATTCTAGAATTGAATTCAGGATTGCTGGGATAAATGGAAATGTTGATAAATCAACTAAAATTGCTTTGGAGGACTTAAAAAGATGTAAGAATGTAAGATTTGTTGGATATTTAAATCGCACGGAAATTTTGCCTTTTTTATCAAAAGCCTATGCATTATTAAATACTTCACATTATGAAGGATTTTCTAATACTTTTTTAGAGGCATTTGCTACAGGGACACCTGTTATTACTTTAGGGGTAAATCCCGATGAAATTATTACTAAATATAGTTTAGGATTTGTGACAAAAGAAAGCGAAATTAACCAAATATTTAATAAATTAGATAGACACTACGATTATATTAAATATGGATGGGAAATGAGAAAGTATTTAGATGAAAAACATAATTATAAGAAAATAGCAGCTTCGTTAATAAAGATTTTAGAAAAAACGCTGTAAGTATTTTCCGGATTTAAATAGGCTTTATTTTGATCGAAAATATAGTTCGATATAAAAAAAAATATTTAGAATGCATTACAACATTAGGGATGGCTATATTTATAGGTACATTTTTATTCAAATTTCCTGTCAGCTATGCATTAACATTTATTTTTGCAATAGTCGCTTTTTTTATGGTGTTAATAGACATAAAATATGGGATAGCATGTTTTATCGTAGTTTCAGTTTTTCCTAATGTACAAAGCAGAGAAATGTTTGGCATAATCGGTTTAAATGCCCAGAATATTATATTTATAGTTGTAGTGGTAAGCTACTTTTTGCCGAGAATGCTTAAAAAAGTAAAATACGAAGAATGCGGATTGCCCATATTAAAATGGATAATTTTGCTGTTTATTTTGCAATTCATTTCGGCATTAAGAATGATTAATGAAAAAGGTTATTTGTACGAATATTATTTTCTCAATAATATGAATACTTTTAATATGATGGTTCTTAAGCCATTGGAATATTATTTTGTCTTATATATTTTGTACAAATCTATAAAGAAAGAAAAAGATATAAAATTTTTCTTTTACATTTTTTATTTTGGCGTATTTATTGGCTTATTTTTTTTATTCTGGCAATATGTGATTTTAGGTTATGATCCTTATTCACAGCAAATGTGGGACAATCCGTTTGCTGGTCATAAAAATAGTTTCGCTGTAACAATGGCGATATTATGTTTGTTATCTATTTCCTTTTTTTTAAATATCAAAGACAGAGGAATAAAATTTTTCAGTCTTGCAGGAGCTATATTTAGTTTTATCGTGCTAGCTTATTCCTTATCTCGCAATGCTTGGGCAGGATTTCTAATTGGCTTATTCTATATTGCGTATAAAATGAGAGTAAAAAAAGTATTTGTACCGGTTTTTCTGTTATTAATAATTATTCTATTTACTCCCTTATCTAATATAGTAACTAAAAGGGCTACTAAGAATATTGAAACAGGTAATGTTGATCTAATAATTTCAGGAAGGATTGAGAGCAGATGGGAACCCCAAATTGAAGCGATAAAAAGAAATCCGATTATTGGCGGAGGCGTGGTTGGTTTGTTAGGACACAATGGATATCTTTCCGTATGGAATAAAACGGGAATATTTGGGTTGATAATAACCATCATTATTTTTTATAAAATGTTTAAGATGTTTTTAGTTGCCTATAAATGTAGTTCTTCTCAAGGATTTGAAAGGGCGTTTTCATTGGCAGGATTATCCTGTGTATTTATGGTTCCATTTATAAATATCGTGGGTTCATTACAATTAATAAGATTATTAGATTTATCATCAATTACTTTAATTATTTTTATTTATTTATCTTCTTATAAATTATTAAATTGGAAAATCAGAAATATGAAAGAATTTAAAATATAAAATAAGCTGAACTTCTGAGATAAATTTTATCATTCATTTATAAATTTTTTTTACAATTCAATCGTCGTTTTTATTTAGAAAGAGATATAAGCTTCAAAGTGGAACCAAAAAAAATATTATTTGTAATCCCCTCTCTCATGGAAGGAGGAGCTGAGCGAGTAATAACTAATATAATAACTCATTTAGATAATAAAAAATATGAAATTTCGTTAGCGCTTTTTGAGAAAAAAGGTTCTTATCTTTCTCAAATTCCAGAGTATGTTAAAGTATATGATCTAAAGAAAAAAAGCAGATATAGCTTTTTGAAACTTATTCTTCGTTTAGGTAGATTATTTAGAAAATCAAGACCAAACACTGTAGTGAGTTTTATGGCTTATACTAATATAGTAGTACTATTGGCAAAATTTCTGCCAGGTTGCAGATTTAATTTAGTAACAAGCGTACGTACTTATCTGAGTTATGCTACATTGCATGAAAAACTTAGCAAAATAAAGTATTTTTTATATAAATTTCTCTTTAACTATGCAGATTTTATTGTTGTGCCTTCATCTGGCGTGAAGAAAGATCTAGAGAAAACATTCAATATAATTCAGAGAAAAATAAAGATAATTTATAATCCGATAGATTTAAAGAAAATAATGAAATTAAAGGAGGAAGAAGTAGAAGATTTAAGGATAAAAGCATGTAAATCTTTTATACTATCGGTTGGTCGATTAACTAAGCAAAAAGGGTTCCCTTATTTATTAAGGGCTTATTCCAGGATATATAAAGAAATAGATGAAAAATTTGTTATATTAGGCACAGGTGAAGATCAAGAAAAACTCAAATCATTGGTAAATGAATTAGGAATTCGAGAGCATATATTTTTTTTGGAATTTAAGAAAAATCCATATAAATTTATGAATGGAGCTTCCATTTTTGTACTCTCTTCCGTTTGGGAAGGTTTCCCTAATGTAGTTTTAGAAGCTATGGCATGTGGTGTTCCTGTAATTTCCACAGATTGTCCCTCCGGTCCATCTGAAATAATTATAAATGGTAAAAATGGAATGCTTGTACCACCAGGAGATGAAGAAGCATTAGGAAGAGCAATATATAAGTTATTAAAAGATGAAAAATTACGAATAAAGTTTTCTATAGAAGGCAAGAAAAGAGCGGAAGATTTTAGAATAGAGAACATTCTTCCGCAGTATGAAGAATTATTTTGAGATGATATCTTAATCCAGAGAAAAATACTATTAGACAGTTTCATCATATGGACCAAAGATGGGGGCAAGTCCACTATGTCTTATTCTAACATAAGAGCTAGACCGATATTTGGGGGGCAGGTCAAAATTTTTTTTATGAAGCATCCTGAAAATTTAATTTTTGTAATACGAAAATTTATAATTTCATAATTTGAGGAACTTAAAAGTAATTTTTGCATAATTAGCAAAACAAAAAGTTTTGAGAATAAAACCATAATGAGAAATACCGAGATTACAATTATCCATCATACAGATCCTTTAGGTTTAAAGGTAGGAGGAGGAGAAACATTTATAAAGGGATTCACAAAATATGCTCCAGAAGATTTTAATATTGATTTTATTGGGATAAGTTCAGGTTGCCAAAAGTATCCTCTTAAGAAATGGACAAAATTGAAGTTAGGGAATAAAGAATTTAATTTTTTCCCATTGTTTTTTGAAAAAGATGAGAATAAAAAAACATTGATACCATTGTCGCTACGATTTACTTTAACATTAAAGTTTTTTCAAATGGATGCTTCTAAAAAAGTACTTTTCTTTAATAGAATAGAACCTGTAATATTATTTAAAAGATCAAAATTTCCTAAAGTTGGAATTGTTCATATTGATATCCAAAAATATCTTGAGATAGGAAAAAGCGAAATATTATGGAATAAATTCCCTTGGCTTTACCTTATGTTTGAAAATCTCATTTTTACGTCTTTAGATTGTATTTATACTGTAAGTGGAGATACCCTAAAATTTTACCAATCAAAATATCCAAAGCAAAAAGCAAAATTTTCTTTTTTACCTACATACGTAGATACAGAAATATTTTTCCCTATTAATGAACCTAAATTCTCTATTAGAAAGAAAATGTATTCTGTAAGTAAATCTTTACCGATAGAAAATAAATGGATTTTATTTGTAGGCAGATTACAAAAGCAAAAATCACCTATTAGATTAATAGATACTTTCTTGGAATGTTATAAAAGAGATAAAAATTTTTGTTTAATTATTATTGGAGAAGGAAACTTAAGAAAAGTAATAGAAAAGTATATAAGGAAGCTAGATATAGAAAATAATGTTTTTCTTTTAGGCAATATGGATCAAAAAGCGTTGGTTGATTTTTATAGAGCTTCAGATGTGTTATTACTTACAAGCAATTTTGAAGGAATGCCTATTTGTGTATTAGAGGCTCTAAGTTGTGGATTACCTGTAGTTTCAACAGATGTAAGCGAGGTAAAAAGAGTTATTAAGAGTGAATATTCAGGAGAAGTTGTGAAAAGTAACTCTCCAGAGGTTATTGCCCAGACAATTGGAAAGGTTTTAGCTAATCCAAGTATGTATACAAAAGAAAATAGTATAAAATCAATTTCTGGATATACTCCTCACGAAATATTGAAACCTGTGTACGAATTGATTAGAAAATTATATATAAAAAAATGTGTCCAATGAGTTGGAAATCTATAATCTTTGCTTTCTCTAAAATCATTTTGAGCGAGAAATTAAACAATCTATTACATCCAATTGAAGTTATTTCAGTCAAAAAAAGATGAGAGTAACAGTTATATTAGTAACATATAATTCAGCGACAACGATCGAATCCTGTTTAAAAAGCCTTCAGATGGCTCTTAGAGATCAGAATGGAGAAACAATTATACTCGACAATAATTCTACCGATGATACTCGAACACTTTTACAAAGACTTTGCTCCACGGAAAAGATCCTTTATCTTCCTTCTAATATTGGTTTTGCAACCGCAGTAAACAAGGGATTTTCTATCGCAAAAGGTCAATACATACTCTTAGTTAACCCAGATCTTATAATTGATTGGGATTGCATAAAAGGAATGTTTAACTTTCTTGTGATGCATAATGAGGCTGGAGCAGTAGGGCCAAAATTGGTTTATCCCAATGGAGATTATCAACCCTCATGCCGTCGCTATCCTACCGTACGAGCAATTATTTCCAGTCAAATAAGATGTACTACAAAGTTGATGGGCACTATGCCCTTAAGTCATTACCTAATGGAAGACGTAACTTTGACCTCCCCAACGGAGGTCGAGTGGATTATCGGTGCGTGTATGATGATCAAACGCGATGCGGTAAAAGACGTCGGATCATTTGATAAGCATTTTTTCCTTTATCGGGAGGATACAGATTGGTGTTATCGCGCAAGAAACCGAGGATGGAAAATTTATTACCTTCCTCATTTAAAAGCAGTACATCACTATAGACGAGAGAGTGCGAGAAGATTTAACAAAGCATTCTTTTGGCACATTAAGAGCATATTGCGTTTTTATCGCAAACACGGTATGCAGTTATAATGCGAATTCAGTAGACGGAGTATGAGCAAAGGATAGTAAATTTTTTCATCTGCGTAATCTGCAGAAAAAAATTTATAATATCAAATAATATTTTTCAGTATATTCAGATTACCCCATGAAGAAAAAATTTTATAATTTGATTATATCATTTCTGTACCCTGCGCTTGATTTTATAGCAGTAATGCTGGCGATTTTATCCTCATATTGCCTATACCGTTTTCTTAATATCGGAAAGCATGTCTACTATGAAAAAGTTGATATTATTGCTTTAAGTCTATTAATGGCTTTTGTTGCAGTGATCATAATGGTAATTTTAAGGGCTTACAAAAATACATCGAGTGTTCTCAATGCGGAAGAATTAAAAAATGCTATAAAAGGGATCAGTATTAGTTTTATGCTGTTCGTTATAGTGACAATCTTTGTAAGATGGACCCCATCAAGATACATCTTAGTCTTTTCATATATCATTTCTTTATTACTTGTTGTGGCTGAAAGAACTGCATTATACCACATTCTTCCACTGTCTGCTTTGCTAAGAGGCATTCATAAAAGAGTGCTCATTTATGGAGCAGGGGAATTGGGGCAGATTCTCTACCGATCAATAGTCAATTCTCCAAAACTTGGAATCACTCCGGTGGGCTTTATTGATGATAATCCAAATAGACAAGATATGAATTATTATCAAAGTGGTTTTAACTGCTCAAATGGTATCTCAGTCCTTGGCACTAGGAAAAGCATCAGACGATTAAAAAAGGAACTTCAAATTGACGAGGTATATGTGGCTATATCCAATATTGATAATTCAACCCTGATTAATATTTTAGAATACCTCAAATCTGAAAAGATTAAGGCATCCTTTGTTCCCAACCTATGTAAGATCTTTGTGCATAAGATGAAAATAGAAAGCATAGGACAAATTCCTGTAGTTAAAGAAGAAGACGGTGATGATTTTGGCCGTTTTTATTTACGCGTCAAGAGATATTTTGACCTATTTTTAGCTTTAGTCTTA
>Ga0209977_10001372_pt1 | contig 10675 bp, 5 predicted proteins | sample SumtaG_2_FD_183113 | JGI IMG/M metagenome (GOLD analysis project Ga0209977, IMG submission 183113) | Deep subsurface microbial communities from Indian Ocean to uncover new lineages of life (NeLLi) - Sumatra_00607 metaG (SPAdes) (version 2) | ecosystem: Environmental > Aquatic > Marine > Oceanic... | reverse complement strand
CTACATCTGGAACTGGATCGGAAATTACTAATGCAAGTGTTATCTCTAGGTTTGTTGATGGAATATGGAAAAAGCACTTTTTCTTGCATAAGAGTATAATGCCCTCCTTCGCTATAGTTGACCCAATCTTTGCAGTAGGAATGCCACCAAAACTGACAGTAGATACCGCTTTTGATGCTTTAACACATTCATTAGAAGGTATTACATCTCTTTGGAAAAATGAGTTTAGTTACGCAATGGCTCTAAAAGCAATTGAATTGATTTTCAAGTATCTACCAATAGTCGTTAAGGATGGTAAAAATATGGAAGCACGAGATTATATGCATCAAGCAGCTACAATGGCGGGATTAGCTTTTGGTAATTCTCAAGCACAACTTGCGCATACTCTTGGGCATTCATGGGGCTCCATTTTCCATGTTCCTCATGGTAGAGCAGTGGGTATTTTTCTCCCTTATGTGTTACAGTACAGTTTAAACAACCCAGATGAGGCAGATAAAACTGAAGATTTACTTGGAAAAGTGGCGAAACAGTTAGGTTGGGTAAATTGGGACGAAGACAACAAAAAATCAGCGGATATTGTCATAAAAAAAGTAAAAGAACTTCAAAAAGAAGTTGGATTTTCTTTTAATTTAAAGGAACTGGGAACTACAAAGGAGGATTATGATAAACATATTGATGTTTTAGTAAATCTATGTTTTGAAGATTCTACAAGCGTTCTTGGTCCAAGATCTGCCAATACTGAGGAATTTGGGAAACTCTATAAGTATGCATTTGAAGGAAAGGATGTTGACTTCTAAACACAATTCATTTACTATTTTTTTTTATTTTTTCACATTCTTAGCTGATTTTGTCGAAATGTTAAACAATAAATATATGCATTTTAATTATGTTTTTAGGTATTTTGATAATTGATAAATGAATTGCATAACTATCAAAAATAACGCATGACTCTTCCAGAAGAAGAACAGAAATTTCTCGAATATTTAGAAAAATTAATAGGGGTATCCATTCCAGAAGTACCAGAGCTACAAAGTTATACTTTTGGGTATACTGTTAAAGATAACCATGTAGAAGGCCTAAGCTTGTTTTCTTGTGGATTAACGATAATACCCGAAAAAATTACCACACTCGCTTATCTAAAAAAACTATTAGTTAGGGGTAATAAGTTAAAAGTAATACCAGAGGAACTTTGTTTTATTTCAGCTCTTAACACTTTAGATTTAAGCGAAAATAAATTAGTAAAACTACCAAAATCGATTTATTCTCTAGTTTCACTAAAAGAATTACATTTAGAATCGAATCGATTAACAATTTTACCAGAGACGATTAGTTCGTTATCTTCTCTTACATTATTGGACATAAGTGATAATTCATTAAATGAAATTCCTGAGACTATAGGGTCATTAAAAAATCTAGAATCTTTAGATCTTAGCCAAAATAAAATTGATGAACTCCCGGATTCTATTGAGCATCTTAAATCTTTGAAACTGTTATATTTAGGAAAAAATAATTTAACCACTCTTCCAGAGTCAATAGGTTCTCTGAGTTCTTTAAAAAGGTTAAATTTAAGAAATAACAAATTAAGTAAATTACCTAATGCTATTGGTAATTTATCGTCGTTGTCGTCACTATTCTTAAAAGGAAATAATTTAACGTATGTGCCTGATTCAATAGGTAATTTAATAAATCTTAAATATTTAGGATTAGCGTCAAATAAGCTACCTTTACTTCCTGAAACAATTGGCTCTCTTAAATCATTAGAAAGCTTAAATATTTCTTCTAATTATCTAACGGAACTTCCCGATTCAATGGGTCATCTTAAATCTCTTCTAAGATTAGAACTTTCTAATAACGAATTAACTCAATTACCAGACATGGATAATTTAAGTTCAATTAAAATATTAAAGTTTGATAGAAACAATCTTAAATTCCTTCATAATTCTATAAGTAATTTAACTACTTTAGAATCGTTGAAAGTTGATCGAAATGAATTAAAAGAACTTCCCGATTCAATTGGGCAACTAAAGTCTTTAAAAGAATTGGATTTATACGATAATAAACTAACAAAACTTCCAGAATCCATAGGAAATTTATCTTCTCTTGAAGTATTAGATTTAAGCAAAAACTTATTATCGTTTTTACCTGAGTCAATAGGATTATTGTCTTCTTTAAGGGAACTTGATATTTCTACTAACAAATTAACCAATTTAGTAGCAACAATCGGTAAATTACCACTCTTAAAGAATTTAATAATAGGATTTAATCGATTAGAAACAATTCCAGACACTATAGGGTCTTTATCTACTTTAGAAACCTTAGATTTAGGGAAAAATACTATAAAAGAAATTCCCGCTTCAATTGGTTCTCTACGATCTCTCAAAAGACTGTACTTATACTATAACGACTTAAAAGAAATACCTGCATCGATTGGTGATCTTGAAAAATTAAAGTATCTGTACTTAGGAAACAATAAATTAACTAAAATTCCAGAAACAATTGGTAATTTAAAATCCTTAAAATACTTATTTTTAAGAACTAATTACATAACAGAAATACCAGAATCAATAGATTCTCTTACTTCACTTCAGCATTTAAATATTGAACGTAATAACCTAACCAAATTTCCTCATTCGTTAGAAAAACTAGAAGATCGTGAAGTGAAAATCTTTAAGTAAAAAAATATCAATTTTTTACTAAAAGTATTAAAAAATGTTAATTAATTTATTTAAAATTCATATATTTATTTTTTCTTTACCCAAGGTTTTTTAAAAATAACATGCGTCTTTGCTTTTAAATAATCAACAATAATATTTTATCTTACTGTGAAATTAACTTATAAGTTTAGACATCCTAAAAGTGCTCAGTTAGATTTGCTTTGTACTATCTCTAAAAAGCTCTATAATCAGGCAAATTGGTACATACGACAAGATTTTTTTCATTTGGAAAATTGGCTTAACTATCAAGATTTAAATTTTATTTTGCAACACTCTTATAACTACAAATTATTAAAAGCTCAAACTTCGCAACAGATTCTTAAAATTATCGATAAGAATTGGAAAAGTTTCTTCAATGCGATAAAAGAATGGAAAAAAAGTCGAGAAAAGTTCAATGGAAGACCGAGACCACCTAAATATAAGCAAGACGGTTATAATCTCTTGATCTTTACGAATCAGAATAGTAAGGTTAAAAACAATAAAATCATTCTTACGATGTCCAAGCTTTTTAAGAAAGCATTTTCTGAATTTGAACATCCAATAGAAATTACAATACCTCACTATAGAAACAAGAATTTCGAACGTTATCAGCAAATACGCATTTTGCCGAGAAAAGAATTCTACGTAGTCGAAGTAGTATATAAAAAAAAGGTAGAGAAAGCGGAATTAAACGATGACTCGTACTTATCTATTGATTTTGGATTAAATAATTTAATAACTACGGTAGAAAACAGAAACTTAAAACCGATCATCGTTTCCGGAAGAGTTTTAAAGTCTATTAACCGACAATGGAATAAACGGAAAGCAAGGCTCAATTCTATCAAAGACAAACAGAACTTAAAGCGGACAAATAGACTTGATAGTATTAATATTAATCGAAATTCAGTTATTACCGATTATTTACACAAAACTGCTCAATTACTTGTAGGATATTGCTTAAAAAACCAAATAGGACACATTTGCTTAGGTAAATTGGAAAATATAAAACAGAATATCAGAATGGGCAAACGAAATAACCAGAATTTCGTGGATATCCCCATTCAAAAGCTTAAACAAATGATAGCCTATAAAGCTCAGCTTGTTGGAATTCAAATTCACGAAATCGATGAGTCCTACACTTCAAAATGTAGCTCATTGGATTTAGAACCGATTCAAAAACGTAAAAATTATGTTGGTAAACGGACAAAACGAGGATTATTTAGAGGTTCGAATTATCTCCTCAATGCAGATGTAAATGGAGCGTTAAATATCCTCAGAAAAGTAGTCGGAGATGGTTTTATTCAAAATCTATCCGATAGAGGTTGCTGGTTTCAACCTGTGCGAATAAGGGACATTTTCCAAACTTCGCATGAACAATTTTTATTAAAATGTTATACTATTACTTAACATTTTTAATAAAGTTGATAACCTAAATGAATTCTTATAAATTCTTAACATGAATATTTAATATTTAAAGAATTAATAATCGTATCTAGATTAAAATAATTAATCGATACCTACGATTAAAATTAAAAATATTAAAAATTAACCTTGAAAGGTGTTATTTAAATGAAAGGTTTTGTTGGAAAACTTTTAGTAGTTAATTTAAGCAGCAAAGAGATTAGTGAAGAATTGATTGACGATTCTATCGCAGAGAAATTTCTCGGAGGCGCTGGATATGCGTGTAGATATTTATACGACAAAATTGACAAAGAAACTGACCCACTCTCGCTGGATAATATATTAATGTTTATGACAGGAATTTTTTGTGGGTCTAATGTTCCTACTAGTGGGAGATTCGTTGTCTGTGCTAAATCTCCTCTAACAGGAATTTGGGGCGAATCCAATTGTGGTGGTTTTTTTGGTCCGGAATTAAGAAAAACAGGTTACGATGGAATAGTTATTAAAGGAGCCTCTGAAAACCCAGTTTATTTAGAAATAAACGAAAATGGAGTGGAGATTAAAGATGCTTCTACCTTATGGGGAAAAGGAATTTTTGAAACAACAAAAATATTAAAGGAAAAATTAGGGTCACAACTAACGCGAGTTGCGTGTATAGGGCAAGCTGGCGAAAATCTTGTAAAATTCGCGATTATTGGGTCAGAGGAAAAAGCTGCGGGAAGAACAGGTATGGGTGCCGTAATGGGCTCAAAAAAATTGAAAGCAATAACAGTTAGAGGAGCAAAGAGAAAGTATGAAACTGCTGAACCAGACGAATTTAAAGCAGCAGTTAAAGCAGCAACCGATAATCTGATGTCTTCGTTTACGACACAAATGATGGGAAGTCTTGGTACATCTGGAGTTGTTGATATGTACAATGCATCAGGTGAATTACCAATAAAATATTGGACGTTAGGGACATGGGAGGGTGCTTTCAATATTTCAGGGTCTACTGCTTTTGAAAAAATATTTTCGGGAAGTTTTCCCTGTTTTTCATGCCCTATTGGCTGTGCAAAGAGGACAGTAATTAAAGAGGGTGAATATAAAACTGATAATGAGATTGAAGCAGCTGAATATGAAACCGTGGCAGGATTTGGTTCTATGCTTTTAAACGATAATCTCGAAGCAATCCAGAAAGCGAATTACTTATGCAACGATTACGGAATAGATACAATTAGCGGCAGTAGTACAATAGCATTTATCTATTATCTATTTAATAAAGGAAAAATAAATTCCGATGATATTAATGGATTAGAGCCAAAATGGGGCGAAATTACTCCTGCTCTTGAATTAATTAAGATGATTGCGTTTAAAGAGGGTATTGGAGATGTAATGGCTGAAGGTTCAGATAAAGTTGGACATAAATTTAACATTCCTCAAGATGAGATTGCTACAGTTTATGGTATGGAAATACCATACCATGATTTGCGGAGAATGTTTGGAATGGCTGTTAGTTATGCCTTGGCAACTCCTCGAGGCCCATGCCATACGTCATGTGATCCCTATTTAATTCTATTAGGAGTAGCCCTTGACGACTTTGGAATTAATCCAAATGTAGATTGGTATCAAGATGATGCAGCAATGGCAGAATTTTGTGCTCGCATTCAAGATTATCGTGCGATATATAGTTCATTAATAGTGTGTTCGTTTGCTAATCAACCTCCCACGATGATTCTCGATATGTTAACTAAAGCAGCAGGATTAAACTTAACTATGGAGGACTTCAAAATATTAGGAGAACGCATATACATGGTTAAGAGATTATTTAACTTAAAGATGGGAATATCTCCGGAGGACGATAGATTACCAAAAATCGTTCTCAATCCCGTAAATGAAGGAGGTTCTGCAGGTAAGACTCCTAATTTTGAACAATTAAAAGATGCCTATTATAAATATAGAACATTTGATTCTAAAACTGGTTATCCAAAACAAGATAAAATGGAAAAATTAGGACTAGATAATCTTTAAACACTTTTTTTTTATTTTATTTTCTAATATCCATTCTATTCTACAATTATTATGTTAAAAACTAATTATTTTTTTTACTCGCCCAATTTCACCGCTCCTCAACCGAACTTTAATCCCATAATGGTGATTAGGTGAATTTGTAAGCACATCTTTGACTATGCCCTCGGTTAACTTACCAGATCGCTGATTTTTCTTTAATACGATTAAAACTCGCATGCCTGATTTGATGTCTGCTCGCTTTGTTCCCTTCAATTTATTTGCTCAAGTTATTTGTAGGTCTTTTTTAATACGAAAATAGTTCTTTTCATTTTATCTTTTGTGAATTCCATTTGAAACATTTTTTAGTGGTATGATTCATTTACTTTAAAAAATATATACATGTTGATGTTAGTTAAAAATATGGATCCTTCAAAAGCCATGAAAATTAAATTATCAGACGAATTACCTCCAGATCCCATCTTTAAAGAGGATATCCGAAGGGCGCCTAATCGTGGTTATGACTTGAATCGTGATGAGACGATAATTGCGTTAAAAAATGCTTTGCGATATATACCTGAAAACTTACATAAACGACTTGCTCCTGAATATTTAGATGAGTTAATTAATAGAGGACGAATATACGCTTATCGATATCGACCCGTGGGGCAAATAAAAGCTAAACCTGTTGATGAGTACAAGGGTATTTTAGAAGCTCGTGCGATACAATTAATGATTGATAATAATTTAGATTTTGATGTAGCACTTTATCCATATGAACTCGTTACATATGGCGAAAGTGGGCAAGTCTGCCAAAATTGGATGCAGTACCAATTAATTAAAAAATATCTCGAAGTAATGAATGAAGAGCAAACCATTGTGGTTATGTCAGGCCATCCTCTTGGCTTGTTTCCCAGTAAAAGAGAAGCTCCAAGAGTAATTATGACGAATGGTTTGATGGTTGGTATGTTTGATACACCCGAAGAATTCAAACGAGTTTCAGCTTTAGGTGTGGCAAACTACGGTCAAATGACTGCGGGAGGATGGATGTATATAGGTCCTCAAGGGATAGTTCATGGAACTTATATCACACTGCTAAATGCGGGTCGGCTTTATTTAAAAATACCTGCTAGTGAAGGGCTTAAAGGAGTTCTCTATTTAACTTCTGGATTGGGAGGGATGAGCGGAGCTCAGGCGAAAGCAACTGAAATTTCGGGGGGTATAGGGGTTATCGCTGAAGTTGACGATTCTCGAATTAAAACTCGCTATGAGCAAGGATGGGTTAGCAAAATTTCGAGCAATCTTGAAGAAATTTTTAGTTGGGTTGAAGAATATAGAAAAAAGAAAGAACCAATCTCAATTGCGTATCATGGTAACATTGTTGACATCTGGAAATATGTGGTAGACAACAATATTGAAGTGGAGCTTGCATCAGACCAAACTTCTTGTCACGCGCCTTATGAGGGAGGATATACTCCCGTTGGTTTAAGTTTCGAGGAAGGTAGGGTGTTATTAAAATCTGATAGAGATAAATTTGAAAGGTTAGTTGACGAATCTTTAAGGGAACAATATAACCTTATCAAAATTATGGTTAGTAGAGGTACTATATTCTGGGACTATGGAAATTCGTTTCTAAAAGCAATTTACGACGCTGGAGCTCATGATATTGCAATTAATGGTGATCCAAAAAATGGTTTCATATTTCCCTCTTATGTAGAACATATAATGGGTCCAATATGTTTTGATTATGGATATGGACCTTTCCGATGGGTTTGCCTAAGCTTAGAACATTCAGATTTAATAAAAACCGATCAAGTTGCAATTTCTTCTATCGATCCAAATCGGAGCTCACAAGATAGAGATAACTGGCATTGGATAAAGAATGCCGAAAAGAACAACTTAGTAGTTGGTTCTCAAGCTCGTATATTATATGCCGATATGGAAACTCGAGTAAAGATTGCTTTAAAATTCAACGAAATGGTTAAAAATAGAGATATCGGAGCGATTATGTTAGGAAGGGACCATCACGATGTTTCTGGGACCGATAGTCCTTTTAGAGAGACATCAAACATAAAAGATGGCAGTAATGTTATGTCTGACATGGCTCATCACAGTTGGGCAGGTAATATAGCAAGAGGAATGACTATATGTGTACTATCGAATGGAGGGGGCGTTGGCACTGGAAAAGCAATTAACGGCGGTTTTGGTCTAGTGTTAGACGGTTCAGAACGAATAAATAACATAATTCGCTCTGCAATTGAGTGGGATGTAAACTGTGGCATCGCTAGGAGAGCTTGGGCTAGAAATGAAAACGCGTTAACAACAGCTTATGCTTGGAATCTTAAGAATCAAGATAGAGGGCACATCACCTTACCTTTTTTGGTAAAAGATGATTTATTAAATGATGTTATTAATGTGTATTTAAAAAAGTATAAATAAAGTAAGAGTCCTATTTGGTTTGGTTAACATGGAAAATGATTTTAAATACGGTCAAGATCACTTGACTGTTAATTTGGCTCTGAAGATTGTTAGAGGTCAGATTAATGGTGTCCTAACGGAAGAAACCAAAATAAAAATAGAAAAAAACTATAATGTTGTTCAAGATATTGCAAACGGCGAAGTCTTAGTATACAGCATTAATACGGGATTTGGGTCTTTGTGTAGAACTAGAATCTCAAAAGAAGAAGTTGGTAAATTACAATCAAATTTGCTTAAGAGTCATAGCGTAGGCGTTGGTTCACCTATTAGCAAGGAAATTGCAAAATTAATGTTGATTCTTAAAGTCCACGCGTTAAGCATGGGATATTCTGGGATTTCTTTAAATTTGATTGAAAGAATTCTCTGGCATATCAACAACGATTTTATTCCATTGGTTCCAGAACAAGGGTCGGTAGGAGCATCCGGAGACCTTGCTCCGTTAGCTCATTTATTTTTACCCTTAATTGGTTTAGGTTTTCTGTCAAAAGATAGTAAAAATTATAAACCAGCAATAGAAGTTTTAAACCAAAACGGATTAAAACCGCTTGAACTTCATGCAAAAGAAGGTTTGGCGTTAATTAATGGAACCCAATTCATTACTGCTCATGGGGTTATTGTCGCTGAAAAGTTTTTTAGTTGTTTAGAGCAAGCTGATCTTATCGGAGCAATGACGCTTGAAGGGTATTTAGCATCGCCTCAACCTTTCAATGAGAGATTAATTGCTTTACGTCCTCATGATGGTGCTAAATCTGTTGCTAAAAGAATCAGGAAGTTTTTGAAGAATTCTCAATTTGTAGAATCACATGCAGATTGTGGTCGAGTTCAAGATCCTTATTCTATTCGATGTATCCCCCAAGTCCATGGAGCCTCCAGAGATGCTTTTTCACATTTAAACGAGAAGTTGGAATGTGAATTAAATTCAGTTACGGACAATCCTATTATTTTTGATGAAAATACTGCTATCAGCGGTGGAAACTTTCATGGACAACCTCTTGCCTTACCTCTGGATTATATTAGTTTAGCCGCTTCTGAGCTGGGAAATATCTCAGACCGACGATCATATCTTCTTTTAGAAGGAAAGTGGGGCCTTCCACCATATTTAATTCAAGAATCTGGTCTAAATTCTGGTTTTATGATTACTCAATATTGTTCAGCAGCATTAGCTAGCGAAAACAAATCAATGTGCTTCCCAGCAAGCGCAGATAGTATCCCAACATCAATGGGACAAGAAGATCATGTTAGTATGGGATCGATTAGTGCTAGAAAAGCGCTTCGAATTATTTATAATCTTGAAAAAATCTTAGCAATAGAACTCTTGTGTGCCGCTCAAGCGTTTGATTTTAGAAGACCGTTAAAATCTAGTGCAACTTTAGAAGCATGCCATGCCTATATTCGTCAAAATATCCCCCATATTAACGAAGATGTAGTTCTTTCGGAATACATTGAAATTGCTTTAGAAATTATAAAAAGTAAAGAATTAATCAAAATTGCAAATGAAGTAAAATGACAGTAAGATCTACTCCATCGCCAAGAAGAATAAAAAGAAAAGATGTTGATAACGAGGTTCCAACACCCACGCTAGATTTGATTATAATTCACATCAACGAATTAGTAACCATGGATTCTAAATATGGTGTTCCAAGAAGAGGCAAGAACATGGCAGAGCTGGCACCCATTCACGATGGTGCAGTTGCAATATCTGGTAATTCTATAGTTTTCGTAGGAAAGACAAATGAATTATTTTCTAACTTTTCCCCTAACGGAAAAACAGTAATAATTGACGCTACAAATCGTTTAGTAACTCCTGGATTTGTTGATCCGCATACTCATATTATCTTCGATGGTTTTAGAGAAAATGAACTTGAAATGAAACTTGCTGGTAAGACCTACCTTGAAATTTTAGAGTCTGGGGGTGGAATATTAAAAACTGTTGAAGCGACGAGAAAGGCTTCGTTAGAAATCTTAATTCAAAATGGGAAAAAGATTCTTAATCGGATGATGGAATATGGAACGACTACAATGGAAACGAAATCTGGATATGGACTCGATGTCGAGAACGAAATAAAGTCGTTATTAGCAGCAAAAGAGTTAAACCTCGAGCATCCCATGGATGTAATATC
>Ga0209977_10001371_pt1 | contig 10676 bp, 11 predicted proteins | sample SumtaG_2_FD_183113 | JGI IMG/M metagenome (GOLD analysis project Ga0209977, IMG submission 183113) | Deep subsurface microbial communities from Indian Ocean to uncover new lineages of life (NeLLi) - Sumatra_00607 metaG (SPAdes) (version 2) | ecosystem: Environmental > Aquatic > Marine > Oceanic... | reverse complement strand
GGCAGGCTGCCAAGATAGTCTATGTCCTCTGGGCTTACTTGTTGGGCTGTCCAGTGACAGGCGGCAGCAGCCTCAAGGTTAAAATCAGAGGTACTTATCCTGTTGATAGCTGCCCGGTCGTGATTTCCCGCTACACAGATATGCTTTAGCTGGCACAGGAGTTCAATACACTGGTGCGGGTCTGGTCCATAGCCGACAACATCTCCCAAACACCACACTTCCTCTGTTCCTCCGCGACGTTCAATGTCATCCAGCACCGCAGTAAAAGCAGCTAAGTTGGCATGAATATCGGCAATAATTGCGTAGCGCATCCCCGTTTCTACAATATAACAACTTCTAGCCAATATGGCTAGAGGAGCGTTTATCCTCTAGCTTTTTTCTCACATTACGCAGCAGGAATGGTGAATTCCTGGAAGGGGCTGGTGCACGGAGTGCCGTAAGTAGCCAGCATTAGCCGGTCTTCGGGCCGATAGATGAGTGCCGAAAGCGTGCTGTATACTCCACCACGCGGGTCTTCGTGACGGCAGATGCTGTTCGGGTAGTTGGCATGGTCTCTCATGACCTCTTTAAGCGCTTCAAGGTCCAGCTTACCGAATTTAGCTTTCAACAACTGGTACATCCGTCCGGAACGTACCAGCGTATCCGGCAATATTTCCGGCTCCATATCGAGATGCTGCAGTTGGGGGGCCTCATAATGATTGGCATGTCCGAAGATTCCATCCTGGAGGTACTTAAAATCGTACCTGGTGGCACTGGTTTCGATGTTGACGGCGGCGTATGGCGTCCCGATGACGTAGTTTTGCCCGTGAGCTCGCGGTGCCATGATAATAGCCCCGATGAAGTCGCTCAGGATGGTTTGTTGCAGGGCCTTTCGCACTACAACTGGGTAAGGAGCACCCGGCCGCTGGTCGGAAGGCCTCAGGGTATTTTCCACAATCGCTAGGCCAGCAGCATTAACTCCCGAGACACCAAGTACACCAGCGTGACTGTAAACCAACTGCTCTGGTTCATCACTTCGGGCCCCAATTCTGAAGATAACCGGGTCATACAGGATGCCTACATCATAGCCCTGACCGATGTAGGCCTTCCCGTCCACGGTAGCCTCACCGAAGGCAGCGAAGCTGGTACAACCTGGTAAAGGGAGAGTACTGGGGGGTAGAGGCTGCCCGGTCAGCTTGGTGGCTAGCTCAGGAGATATCACGCTCCCCACTTCATCAAAGCAGTTGATAAAGAGCACCTTGTCAAAAGTGAGTCCGGCTCCCTCGGCGATGCCTTCCATTTCTTCATAGAGGTCAGGGGCAAATTGTCTGGCATAAGGCCCGTGCTTTCCCGTAAAAGATAAGATATCAGCCTCGGTTAATTTGAGGGACGACTCGTCTTCCGAGAGCTTCATAAACGTTTCGTAGAAGCGGTGGATACCATCCTTCAGTGCCTTGCCATGTTGATAGCCGCGTTCACGCGGGCTGCCGGTTAAGGTGAGCGTTGGGAGCTGCTTCATCTTTGTTCTCCTTTGTTTTAGTGATAACAAATACCATAATCTGAAATTCTTAGAATGTCAATTGAAGTTGAGGGAAATTGAGCCAAGTTGTGGCTGAAATACAGGAATGCTATAATCTATTTTAAAGGTATTGGCCAGGAGAATTTTAGCAGAGCCAGGCAGGATATTTAAACTAGCTATCAAATTGGGAGATTGAGATGACTCAGGGTCCATGGAAGAAATTGCTCATTTCAGTTATGATTCTGCTGGTGGCTTCTATTATCTTTAGCGGTAGTTTGTGGTACCAGTTAAGGGTCATTAACCAGCAGCTAGACGATACCAAGGTGCAGTTAAACGATATCAAAGCGCAATTGGATTCTGTTAAGCCAGAAATGGAACTCAAAGCCGAACAGGAACAGATGCTTAGTGACTATACCAGTTTAAGAGAGCAAATAAACTTGCGGCTGGGTTTTAGAGAAGACGGCCAGCGTTTTATTATTCCGGATGCCCCGGAGATTTCAGCCAAAGTGCAGGAAATTACCGAAGGCTATTCCGAGGATCCTAAGGAATTTTGGGGAGACTATGGGCGGCTGTTTCGGTGGATATTAAAGAATATCGAATACAGTTCAGATAGCCCTACCCCCATTCTCCCCGAATCCATAGGTGGGACCTTGGAATGGAGAGGTGACTTCTGGCGGACACCAGTTGAGACCATAAGAGATGGGACGGGGGATTGTGAGGACCTGTCAACACTGCTAGCCAGTATGTTGTTGAATTACAATCAGCGAAGGTTCACCGTCTGGGTAATGGGGATTCAGACTTTTGGTCCCACACCCAAAGCACATGTTGCCGTTGCCATCCCCATTGAGAACCATCAGCTTACCATTTTTGACCCAACAGGTCGCTATTATACTCCTTTCACTACCATTGGTGGTATCGGAACCCAGGAGGTTACTCTAGCTATTGCTGACTGGACAACTCATCTGAAAGACGAAATGCCTGGTGCTCAAGTATACGTCATATTTTCTGAGGATATCTATCAAGAGTTTTCCAATACCCAAGAATTTATAGATTGGGTGTATCAGTCTTAAGCCAAAAGCCATTACCCTCCGGCCTAAAGAAGCTAGTCTTAGCAAGTTTCCCCTGTTCTTTTAGGCCTTGGTACGTGTTGTTACTCAAATAGAAGGCATGCTATAATCAGTCCTGCTATGAAGGTTTCGGAGTTGGGGGAATTTGAGCTGATTAACCTTCTGGCTAAAATGGTTGATGGCTCACAAGATAAGAAGTTCGCATCATGGCAGCAGCTTATCATTGGTATTGGTGATGATGCCGCTGCCTGGCGGGGTGACGATTCAACCCAGCTAGCCACTATCGATTCCCTTATTCAGGATGTACATTTTTCCCTGGCTATAACCTCTTGGGAAGACCTGGGCTGGCGGTCAATGGCAGCTAACCTGAGCGATATTGCCGCCATGGGTGGTGTGCCCAGGTATGCGTTGGTCTCATTAGCTTTGCCTGGAGATACCGAAGTTGACGATGTTACTGCTCTTTACCGGGGGATGATTGGACTGGCACAGCAGTTTGAAGTAGCCATAGTTGGTGGGGATATTAGCCGTGCTCCACTGGTAGCCATTACTATTGTCATCCTTGGTAGCACTGAAGGCCGGGACAGCCATGTACTCACTCGCTCGGCAGCAGTACCGGGCGAACAGATAGCGGTTACTGGTTACCTTGGAGCTTCAGCCGCTGGTCTGGAGATGCTTACCGGAGAGCTCCAGTTTGATTCTGAGACTACCGCCTGTTTAAAGAGGGGTTTTCTACATCCCTATCCCCGGATAGCTGAGGGTCAACTATTGGTAGAGCACGGGGTGAAGACGGCTATCGATATCAGCGATGGGTTGATTTCAGACCTGAAACATATCTGTGAGACCAGCCATGTTGGTGCCCGAGTAGAAGTTGACCGTGTGCCTGTTGAGCCTAAAGTAAGAACCAGCTTCGGTGATAAAGCTCTGGAGCTGGCATTATCCGGAGGGGAGGACTATGAGCTGTTGTTTACGGGAAACCCCGATGTTATTGATAAGGTCAAAGAAGCAGTTTCTTGCCCGATAACAGTAATTGGGGAAGTGGTTGCTGATGAGGGAGATGGGGTAGTCTTACTTGACAGTAAAGGCAATCCGTTTCACCTCAATAAATCGGGATGGGACCACTTTGCTACCAGGTGAAGCTGAACCATCAGATACAAAGTAGATAATGAACTGTTTTAAGTTAACCAGCCATAGTCTAGAACAAACCCAGCGGCTTGGAATTAGTATCGGTGAAGTAGCCCTGCCCGGCGATATTTTTTTCCTGGTCGGAGATTTGGGGGTGGGAAAGACATGCCTCACTCAGGGTATCGCCTGGGGGTTGGGTATCAAAGAATACGCTGCCAGTCCCTCTTTTGTTTTAGTTAGAGAGCTTCATGGTCGGCTGCCGCTATACCACATGGACCTGTATCGGCTGGACCATATAGAGGAAATTGAAGACCTGGGTTTGGATGAGTATCTTTATGGCAGTGGTGTTTGTGTTGTGGAGTGGGCAGAAAAAGGATTTGCTGTGTTGCCGGCAGAATATTTGCTGATTGAGATAAGCTATCTTGCCGATACTGAGCGCAACTTCCAATTCAAACCCGGCAGTCAGCGCTACCAGGAAGTTATTAACCAGTTGAAATGTTTTTACCCGTTAGGGAAAATATAAATGCTTTTGGCAATAGATACGGCAACCAATACTGCTAGCCTGGCTCTGGTTCAAGATAGCCAGGTACTAGTCGAATTAACCTGGCACTGTGGACAAAACCACAGCGTTGAGTTGTTGCCGCGACTGGTTTATCTGCTAAATCAGGCTAAGTTAGCTATTCAATCCGTTAGTGCCATCATCGTTGCCAGGGGACCGGGCAGCTTTAACGGACTAAGGGTAGGGGTTAGCACCGCCAAAGGGCTGGCCTTTAGCCTGGGGATACCGATAGTTGGTATCGGCACTCTGGAAATAACTGCCTATCAGCATGCTGAAACTGGCTTGCCTATCTGCCCGATACTTAATGCCGGTAGAGAGGAAATTGCCACCGCGATGTACCAGAAGAAAGGTAATAAGTGGCTTAAGCTGGCTCCCGAACATATAACTACTGTCGATGCTCTGTGCTCACGGATAACTACCAAAACTATATTTTGCGGAGAATTCGTGCCAGTTGTTGCCGACCAGTTAAAAAAACAGCTCAAGCAAAAGGCTATCATACCACCTCCAGCCGCAAGGCTTCGGCGAGCCGGTTTTTTAGCTGAATTAGGCCAACAGCGGCTTGAAGCTGGTGATTTTGACAATGTGACTACCTTGCAACCGCTGTATCTCAGGCGTCCACCAATTACTAAACCGAAACACCGTTGAAGAATGGAGACAAAAATGGCGAACTTACCCAAAATATCAGTTGATGAAAGCTACAGTATGTGCTTTGGCTGTGGGTCGGATAATCCCATTGGACTCAAATTGAGTTTTAAGTGGGATGGCAAAACAGCCAGGGCAGAATTCACTCCAACCGGGTCCTATCAAGGCTGGCCAGATATGGTTCATGGTGGTATTTTAATGTCTATCCTTGATGAGGCTATGGCTTATGCCGCCAGATTTGAAGGTATGGCTTGTATCACGGCTAAAATTCAGGTCAAACTGAAGCGTCCGGCGGTAGTAGGTGAACTTTTCATTATCACTGCGTCGGTAACCAAAAAGAGCCGAAGGCTGGTGGAAACTAAAGCTGACATATCCTTGGCCGACGGAACGCTGGTAGCTGAGGGCACCGCTACGCAGTTTATCGTTAACACAGCCCCGGCTGGTATAAAGGGCACAAGGGCGGTTATCTGGGACATGGATGGGGTAATTGCTGATACGGCTCCGTATCACCTGAAGGCGTGGCAGCATGTCTTTCAGAAACGGGGAGTTAACTTCACCGGGACTGAATTCAGGCGTTACTTTGGGCAAAGGAATGATACTATTGCCAGGAAAGTTTTGGGTGAAGACTTGCCGATGAGCGAGGTAGATACTATTACCAGTGAGAAAGAGGAAAACTTCCGCTACAGCATAAGGCAGGACATAACACCGTTCCCCGGAACAGTAAACCTGATAAAGTCACTCAAAGAGAAGGGCTTTAACCTGGCAGTGGCTTCATCCGCCCCTAGAGAAAATATCCGGTTGATTCTTAAAGGTTTAGATATAAGTGATTACTTTCAGGCCATCGTCTGGGGTCGGGAAGTTAAGGAGGGTAAACCCAGTCCGCAATGTTTCCTGTTAGCGGCTAAGAAATTAGGGGTGGCGCCAGAGAACTGTGTTGTGGTTGAGGATGCGGTGGCGGGTGTTGCCGCTGCCAAAAGAGCTGGGATGCGCTGTATAGCTGTGACCAATACTCATCCTGAGGAGAACCTGAAGGAAGCTGACCTTATCGTTGATTCTCTGGAAAGAGTAGGGGTGAATGATTTGGAAAAGCTTCTCACCCTTCAAAAGTAACCCTTCCCCCCTCTCCTGGGAGGAGGAGAGGATAAAGGGGGTGAGGTTGATAATCAGTCTCTTAATAGATAAAGGAGTTTGCAAATGGAAAAATCTTTGGTTCTTATCAAGCCAGATGCCATGCAAAGAGGTTTGGCCGGCGCTATTATTGCTCGTTTAGAGCAGTCAGGACTCAAGATGGCGGCCATCAGGATGCTTCATCTGGATAAAGCATTGGCTCAAGAACACTACTCGGTCCATAAGGATAAGCCTTTCTTTGATGATTTGGTGAATTACATTACCTCCGCTCCGATAATCGCTGCTGTCTTTCAAGGGGAAAAGGTAGTTGAGGTAAGTAGAAAGATAATGGGAGCTACCGACCCGGCGAAGGCTGAAGCCGGAACTATCAGGGGCGATTTCGGCCTGGATATAGGGCGTAACTCGGTTCACGGCTCTGATTCAGCAGAAACTGCGGAAGAAGAAATCGGTCGCTTCTTTTCTGAGGATGAAATTTATACCTACTGAATCCGGATTACAGGTGTTGCCCGGCTCCACAGCTTGTCCAGTCGGTAGTATTCCCGCTCAAAGGGAGCAAAGATGTGCACGATAACATTACCAAAATCAAGCAGGAGCCATCCCGAGTCCACGGTACCTTCATGGTGGTGGGGTAAGATACCCTCTTTCTTTAGTGCGTGCTCAACCTCATCATAAATAGCCTGAATTTGCCGCCGGCTATCACCATTACATATCACAAAATAATCGGCGAAGCTACATATCCCTCGGGCATCCAACAACACAATATCTGCTGCCTGCTTATCATTGGCGGCTTCAACAGCTTTACGGGCTACTTCTATCGTTTCCAGAAATTAGACCTCCATAGGCAACACGTTTATTTATAATTATAGCACAATCGTAATTCTTTAAATTAGGGGCTGAAGTAAGCAGCGTAAGAGTCATCAGATAATAAATACTGTGCTATACTATAAGTTGAGGATACAAAATAATGGCTGGGTTGCTTTTTGGGACTGGCGGTACCCCCCATAGTTCTGAGACCAATACTACCATAGATGGGATCAGGCGTATTGCTGAGCTTGGGTTGGGCTGTATGGAGGTAGAATTTGTCCAGGGAGTAAGGATGGGTGAAGCCGGAGCCCGCTTGGTGGCGGAAGTAGCTACCAGGGAAAGAGTGAAACTTTCCGCCCACGCCCCTTACTTTATTAACCTTAATGCCCATGAGCCAGAGAAGATAAGAGCCAGCCAGGACCGTATAATTCAGACAGCCCGTATTGCCGCACTATGTGGGGCAGAAAGTATCGTTTTCCACGCTGCGTTCTACCTCGGTGACCCGCCGGAAAAAACCTACAGCAGAGCCAAGGAATCTTTAGGAGAAGTAATGCATCAGCTTAAACGGGAGAATAACCGGGTGTGGATTAGGCCGGAACTTATGGGTAAGCCCAGTCAGTTCGGGAATCTGGAGGAAATACTTAACTTGTGTGTCGAGCTGGAGGGAGTAGCTCCTTGCATTGACTTTGCTCACGGGCATGCTCGAACCGGGGCATTTAATTCTTACCCGGAGTTTGCTTCTATTCTGCAACAAGTTGAGGAACGTTTAGGTAAGGCGGCTCTGGATAATATGCATATTCATGTGTCTGGTATTGCCTATGGTGAAAAGGGAGAGAAAAAGCATCTGACCCTGAAGGAGTCGGATTTTCAGTATGCCGAACTTCTGCAGGCGCTGAAGGATTACGATGCCCAGGGTATGGTAATCTGTGAAAGTCCTAATTTGGAAGAGGATGCCCTGCTTCTGCAGGAGACTTACAATACCCTGCCAGGATAGTCCCAGTCTGCAGGTCAAAATTTTTACTTTTCCCTGTCTGGTGCGTTATAATGTAAGTGGTTTAGGTGTAGGTTTAATTACTGCTTGAGGTGATGGATGAAACCAAACTGGAGGCGTAATAGTTTAATATATATAGCTATCCTGGTTGCTGCGATAGCTCTCATCTCTTTTCTCTGGCCAGGGGCTGAAAAACCGGAGGAAGTTCCCCTGAGTGAAGTTATAGCCAAGTCACAGACCGGTGAGATAGAGAAAATTGTAGTTGAAGGTGCGATGCTCACTGTTACTACCACTGGTGGTACCGAGCTAAGGACTTTTAAAGAAGTTAACGCCAGCATCTATGAGATTACAGGGCTTAACCTGGAAGGAATAATAGTTGACGTAAAAGGGTCGTCGGGGTTTAACTGGGGTGGACTACTGCTTAACTTCTTGCCTCTCATAATCTTTGGCGCTTTGCTTTTCTTCCTGTTTCGTAGTGCTCGAGGAGCCAATAGTCAGGCCATGAGTTTCGGTCGTAGTCGGGCGCGGTTATTCCCGGCCAATACACCTACGGTAACCTTTGAAGATGTCGCCGGGGTAGAGGAAGCCAAAATGGAAATGCGCGAGGTAGTTGACTTTCTCAAATCACGGGAGAAATTCCAGAGGCTGGGAGCCCGGATTCCTAAGGGCATGCTACTGATAGGCCCACCAGGTACCGGCAAGACTTTGATGGCTCGAGCGGTAGCTGGTGAAGCTGGGGTACCCTTCTTTTCCATCAGTGGCAGTGAATTTGTCGAGATGTTCGTTGGCGTTGGCGCTTCCCGAGTGCGTGACCTCTTCGACCAGGCGAAACGCAATACGCCATGCATTATATTTATTGATGAGATTGATGCTGTCGGCCGCCATCGTGGTGCTGGGCTGGGTGGTAGCCATGATGAGAGAGAGCAGACACTAAATCAAATTCTGGTGGAGATGGATGGCTTTGACACCAACACCAGTGTCATTATTTTAGCCGCTACCAACCGACCGGATATACTTGACCCGGCACTATTACGTCCGGGGCGTTTTGACCGACGCGTAATCCTTGACCAGCCAGATATTGTCGGTCGAAAGGCTATTCTTAAGGTTCATACCAATGGTAAGCCCCTGGATGAAACAGTTGACCTGGAAGTGCTGGCTAAAACGACGGCTGGTTTCAGCGGTGCTGACCTGTCCAATCTGGTCAATGAGGCCGCCATCCTGGCTGCCAGGCGAGACAAAACAGCTATTGGAATGGACGAACTTGAGGAGTCTATTGACCGGGTGATAGCTGGGCCGGAGCGAAAGAGCCGCCGGATAAGCCCTAAGGAAAAGGCAATTACTGCCTATCATGAGTCGGGGCATGCCCTGGTTGCCAAGACGCTGCCTAATGCTGACCCAGTGCATAAAATCTCCATAGTGGCTCGAGGGATGACTCTTGGTCACACTCGGCAATTGCCTACCGAAGACCGATACATGATGACTCGTGCTCAATTTAAAGATTTGTTAGCCACCTTGCTTGGTGGTCGTACTGCGGAAGAAATAATCTACGATGAGATTACCACCGGCAGTCAGAATGATATTGAACAAGCTACTAAAATAGCCCGCAAGATGATAACTGACTATGGAATGAGTGAGAAACTGGGCCCACGAAGCTTTGGACACAAAGAAGAGCTGGTCTTCCTCGGTCGTGAAATATCTGAGCAACGGGATTATAGCGATAAGATAGCGGAACAGATTGACGATGAGGTGCGTGATATTATCCAGCAGGCCCATGAGGCAGCTAAGAAGATTCTGACGGAAAACAAACCAAAGTTAATCCAGATTGCGGAACAACTCATTAACCAGGAGACCATAGAAGGTGCAGAGCTGGAGGCACTATTTAACGGCCCCGTGCCTTTACCTGAAACTAAAGAAAACCCGCATCGATACCGGCAAAGGCTAAGAACAAAACTAAAATGGTACCCGAGAAAACTCCAGATATAGTCCAGCGACCAAAACAGGCCCCGGCTACATCCTGACCACTCAATATTTACAGAGCTGGTCTCGAAGGGCCAGTTCTTCTTTTTTGGAGAAAGTATGATTGAGATTACGAGAGAACCTATTTCTCCTGAGCTTATAGTGAATAAGGTTAAAACTGATAGTAGCGGTTGTGTAGTTACCTATGTTGGGTTAATTCGTGAATATTCCCGTGGTAAACCGGTTGTTTCCGTAGAGTATGAGGACGCGCCTGGAACAGCCAAGGGAAGGTTACAAGAGATAGCCAGTGAAATTAAGCAAAAATGGCAAGTAAATAGTATAGCTATGTGTCACCGAATCGGCAAGTTAAAGGTGGGGGATATTAACCTGGTTTTTGCCTTTGCTGCTACCCATCGCAAGGAAGGCTTTGCTGCTTGCCAGTACGCTGTTGACCAGTTCAAGCAAAAATTACCCACTCAGAAAAAAGAGACGTATCAGGACGGTAGCACCTGGGTTGAAGGGGAGTAAGGATTTTCCTGGTCTCTATCCCGTATTACGTGTTATAAGAAGCGTTTGGTCAGTTCTGAGTATTGGGAAGGAGCCAGGCTATGGATATCGCAGAGGCTATACGCTCGCGCCAGAGCATAAGGGGCTATAAATCCACTCCGGTCACTAAGGAGATTCTCAAGGAGATATTAGACATAGCAACCCGGTCTCCTTCCAGCGACAACGCACAAACCTGGGAAATCACTGTTGTCAGCGGAGAGGTACTGGATAGCATCAGGTGGGGCAATGTTGAGTTGTTTACTTCTGGAGTGACGCCTAATCCGGACTTTACCCTTGGTCGCCTCGAGGGCGTTTACCGACAACGAGAGGTGGAGCTTGGTGTTCGGCTTTTTCAACTCATGG
>Ga0209977_10001370_pt1 | contig 10677 bp, 10 predicted proteins | sample SumtaG_2_FD_183113 | JGI IMG/M metagenome (GOLD analysis project Ga0209977, IMG submission 183113) | Deep subsurface microbial communities from Indian Ocean to uncover new lineages of life (NeLLi) - Sumatra_00607 metaG (SPAdes) (version 2) | ecosystem: Environmental > Aquatic > Marine > Oceanic... | reverse complement strand
AGGTCTTGGCCTCCATGGGACCTCTTCCCATATATTCTTTTTCAAACTTTATTATCGCCTCGCTGATTTGGGCTTCAACTTGTCCCTTAGTCCTATCTATCACCATAGGAACTCCTAAGCACTATTTTTTACTACCCCCTCCCTGAGACATTTCCCGCCTTGTCCCCTTTTGTGGTAATAATGATATTGTGTTGAAAGCTATAAGTCAAGTAAAATTCGATCAATGATACAACATGTGGTAAGAATAAGGAAGTTTACACTGGATTTGACATCTTAGGCCATTTTGATATTTTTATCTCCACACCCCCGAGATCTGCAGGCTAACCAGAGGTCACCAGGATTAGACCATCAACCAATGATAGGGAGAAAAATGATAAAGGCAATTACATTTGACTTATGGAATACCTTAATTTGCGTGAAAGATCATACTTCTTTGCGGATTGAACACCTAGTGGAGTTATTAGATAAACAAAACGCCTCTCCAGATGAAAAAGTCATCAGGCAGGTATATTTCTCTATTCAGGGTCTCTGGCGTCCAGATTCAGCGGGGCAATATCGTTTTATTTCAGTAAAGGAAAGAGTAGAAATGATTTTAAAGAAACTAGGCATAGAAATAAAGCAAGGCCCAAAATTAGCCATTGTCAGAGATTTTGAAGAGGTCATTCTTAAAGATCCTCCTAACCTGCTAGATGGAGTAAAATTCACCTTAGAATCACTATACCAAAAATACCCCCTGGGTCTGGTGTCTGATTCGGGCTTTACGCCTGGCAGAATCTTAAGAAAAATCTTGCAGTCCCTGGGAGTCCTGAAATTTTTTGACTGCACCGTCTTTTCTGATGAAGTGGGATACAATAAACCCAACTCACTCATGTTTAACCAAGCCTTAAAGCTACTAAAAGTTCAGCCAAAAGAGACTATTCACGTAGGAGATCTACTGGAGACCGATATCGCGGGAGCAAAACTTGCTGGCATGCTCAGCATCTGGATTGATCAAAGAAAAAAGCGGTCTAACCACAAGTCTTTTCAGCCTGACTACAAAATTAATCGGCTCCCTGAGCTATTGCCTATGCTTAAAAAATTAACTTTCTTCTCATGAATTCAACAAAGAGGAATTCCTAAATGCCTGACTGGGTTGTGCATCTCGGATTTGCCTATATTATGGCACGTCTCATTAAACTAAGGGATCTCAAGCTATTCTTCTTGGGATCTATCCTTCCAGATATCGGCCGGGTAGCTCTTTACTTTACCGATTTGGCTCACCTGAATCCCATTAGTTCATCTTCCTATGTTGCAGTTTTCCACACCCCTTTTATGGCCGCTTTAGTTGCCTCGGTGATCTCTTCGTTCAGTAAAAATTTTAAAAAGTGCTGGGTCTTGATCTTTCTGGGAGCTATCTTTCATCTTGCTTTGGATCTCACCCAGTATAGGATAGGAAACGGCGTACTCCTTTTTTACCCCATTTCTTTTAAGCAGTTCTACCTTAATTTATTCTGGTCTGGTGATAATGTCTCCCTTCTCCTGCGTGCACTGTCTATAGGAATTTTGGTTATCTGTCTTCTAGAAAAAAGGCCGGTTGGAAGTCCTCTTTCTTGGAAGGCTCCCAATTTAAAAATCGCTTTTCCTTTGATTCTGATCGTCCTGGTCATTTCTGTTTCCACCACCTCCTTGATGATGAAACACAACGTAGATTACCTTGACTTTTTTGCCCATCCTCAAAAATGGGAAGGAAAAAAAATAGAGCTTTACAAAGCTAAGGTTATTTCGACAAATCCGGTAATAATCAGAGACATGGGAGTTATGCTTGAACTTGTTAGTTCGGAAAGGTTCAGGGAAGGTGATCGAATCTGCATTGAGGGCATATATAAAGAGGGGAAAATTTTCCCTTCTTTTATCCATCGCTACCGAGGACCCTCCAAATCAGTGGTGTCTCTGGTGGGCCTCTTATTTTTTGTTCTGGTATGGACTGACTTTCCGCAAAGGATGAGAAAACTACGTAGGAGAGATTAAATTCCTGAGGGACTCTTCATGGATGGATTTATTGTGCCATTTGTAGACCGGGAATTCTTACTCGTTTTTCCACCACATTTAATACTCGCGAGATCATTAGTACCGCAACCAGATATATAAAAGCCACCACCAGAAAAACTTCAAAGTACCTAAAGTTCTCGGCCGCGATAATCTTACCCTGAGCCATCAGCTCAGGAGCTGCTATCATGTAGGCAACCGAGGAGTATTTAAGGGTATAGATTAACTCATTTGACCAGGAAGGAATAACGATTCTGAGAGCCTGGGGTAAGATAATATTCATGATTGTCTTGAACCGACTCATCCCGATGGCTCTGGCCGCCATCATCTGGCCCCGGCTGATAGATTGAATGGCTCCCCGGAAATATTCTGCTTGATAAGCAGCACTATTTAATCCCAATCCCAGGATACCGGCTACAAAAGAGGAAAGCCTTATATCGTAGCGAGGAAGTCCATAGTAGAGGATGAAGAGCTGTACTAAAAGAGGGGTACCCCGAAAAAACTGGATGTAACCAGTGCTGAAGGCGGAAATCGGACGGTTGCCATATAATCGTCCCAGGGCTAGAGCAATTCCCAGCACAAACCCCAGGGAAATTGAGCAGGCAGTGAGCTCCAGAGTCACCACCGTTCCTTTGAGTAAAGCGGGAAGTATGTCATAAGTTAGCTCAAAAAAATTCATTTTCTCTCCGATTTTCCGTACAGCTCGGTTATTTTGAAAAGAAATTGCTTGGTCCGCTGATGTTGTGGGTCTTCGAACAAGACCTCAGGTGGTCCCTGCTCGACTATCACTCCATTCTCGATGAAGACAATTTCGTTACAAACGGAACGAGCGAATCCCATTTCATGAGAGACCACCACCATGGTCATACCACTTTCTACTAGATCCCTCATTACCTTGAGAACCTCTCCAATCAACTCTGGATCCAGAGCCGAGGTTGGCTCATCAAAAAGCATCAGTTTAGGTCCCATGGCCAGGGCCCTGGCAATACTTACCCGCTGCTGCTGACCACCGGACAGTTCAGCCGGGTAAGCGGCTGCTTTATTTTCCAATCCAACCCGGGCCAGGTGTCTCATGGCCTCCTCGGTAGCCTCTCCTTTCTCCATTTTTTTTACTTTAGTTAAGCCTATCCGGACATTATCCAGAGCTGATAGATGAGAAAAGAGGTTAAAGTCCTGAAAGACCATGCCGATGGATTGGCGGACCTTATTGATATCGGTCCGGGGATGGGTTATCTCGGTCCCATCGAGCCAGATTTTCCCTGCATCAGGAATGGTCAGTCGATTGACACAGCGAAGAAGTGTACTTTTCCCTGTTCCCGATGGTCCGATAATCACCTTGGTTTCTCCCTTCTTTACCTCGAAGGAAATACCCTGGAGAACCTTTTCTCTGCCGTAGGTTTTGTGTATATTCTCCACCTTTAAGGTTATACCTTGGTTAACTGACACGAGTTATTCCTTCCTGCTCTTAGTCTCAAACCCTGGAATCTTAAGCTTTTCTTCCAGATATCCCAGCGATTTATTCCCCGCATAGGTCAAGATAAAATAAATGACAGCAATGGTAATATATACTATCATTGGCTCAAAGGTTCTCACAATGATGTACCTTCCTTCCCGCACCAGCTCTATAACTCCCACCGCATAGGCAAGCGACGTATCCTTAACCACACTTGAATACTCATTAGACCAGGGAGGAAGGGAAAGCCGGAGGGCTTGGGGCAAAATAATATGCCTAATTGCCTGAAATTTGCTCATTCCTAGAGAACGGGCCGCTATCATCTGACCCTGACTGATGGACTGAATAGCTCCCCGGAAGATCTGTGATTGGTAGGCAGAAGAGCGAAAACCCAGGGCAAGAACGGCGGAAAGGAAGGCTGAAATATTAAGTCCCACGAAGGATGAACCGAAGAAAAAAAGGAAAAGTAGAACCAGAGCCGGGATGGATCGGAAAATTTGCTCATAGATTGAGCTGAGAAGGACAAGTCCTCTTCCCCCATACACCTGACCTAAAGCTAAGAGTATACCAACCGCCAGTCCCACCACCAGAAGTAAAAAGGTGAGCTCCAGAGTGACCACGGTCCCCTTGAGGAGAAACGGAAGACTATTCCAGATGAGAACCAACTGTTCGATACTTGTTCACCTCTTTTCCTTGACAGTGGAAAGAGGAGGATATCCCCATCCTCTTTCCACTGGGTATTTTTAGTTCTCCATTATCCACTAAAAATACTTAGCGATCAGCTTATCCCATTGCCCCGAGGCACGTAACTTCAACATCCCCTCGTTTATCTTGGGCAGAAGGCCATAGGGGTCTCCCTCCTTGACCAGGAATCCAAATTTCTCCCCGGTCAAGATGATACCGGTAACCTCAATTCTCTTTTTTTCCTTGGTCGCAGATGCTCTTGAGGCTGGCTCGTCCTGGATAACCGCGTCTAAATTTTTGTTGATCAGATCGAGTACCGCCAGAGGATAGGTCTCGTAAAGCTTCAGTTCTACCTTTACTCCTTTCTCGACCAGATTGGTCTTAATCCAGTCGGCTCCGGTGGTCCCTGTTTGCGCTCCTACCTTGCGACCTTCGCTGAAGACGGTACCGATATTGAGACCGGAATCCTTGCGAATTAGAACAGCCTGATCCGATGAATAGTAGGGTCCGGAGAAATCTATTACCTCTTCTCGTTTTTCGGTGATGGTAAAGCCCGAGGCGGCTATATCATATTTGCCTGCCACCACTCCCGGTATGATAGAATCGAAGGCGATATCTACGATCTCGATCTCATAACCCTGGAGTTTGGCAATCTCCCGCATCACATCCAGGTCAAATCCCACATAATTACCGGCCTCATCTTTCCATTCAAAGGGCGGCCAGGAAATATCCGAGGCAACGATATAGACTTTCTTCTCCGCTGCGGGAGAAATAACGCTACCACCTAAGAGGACCGCTGTGAAAACTACCACTGCCAAAACTAATCCTATCTTTCTTTTTACCATTTTTCACCTCCTTTTTATTTTAACCAACTTTATAGTATATTATCTTCAGTCTGTCAACTTTCTCCTGAAATCTTTTTTGTCAAAAATTATTCCTAAAGTCTGTTAAGTTTCGGAAGCCAGGTAGGAAAATCAGTCAAGGATAGAATCGTGGTTTCTGCAGGGAGCAGTTACCAATATTCTAATTTTTCCAGCTCTGTCTTAAGGTAAACTTGCTCTCCCCTATCCACATACACATCTTTGATATAAATCCGATAACCTTCTTTAATCACTGCCACCTCATGCCAACCTACCTTTACTCTTCTTATGGTTAGGGGAGTTTTACCTTTATCTACTCCATCGATAAATACTCTGGCACGGGAAGGTTGGGAACTAACCTGGATGGAACCTTTCCGGTAACGATACAAAGGCTCTAACTGGGCAAAGACATAACTCATTTTGCCTCGTTCGACAAAGATAGTCTTTGACCAGTCGCGATAGCCTTCTTTGGCCACCCGGATTCTGCGTTCTCCGGCCGATACCTGACGAATGGTGAGGGGGGTTGTTCCTTTATGCTCTCCGTCTAAGTAAACAGATGCGTGAGTTGGCTCCGAGGTTACCCTGATTTTCCCCTGGCCGGGTCGCACCCAACTACCTACGTAGAATGTACAGCTACTTTCGGCCCACCTAGGGCGGGGAATGGGTCTTATTCTTTGTCTAAATTTGGAGGAAAATTCCTGGGCCGATTTGCTGACAATCGGAAAGGCCTCCTGGTAGTTTACAGTTTCTCGGGTAAACCTCCAGGGACTCAGGGTAGCCACTGCTTTGATGGTTTCTACCCCTGGTGGAGGAGTAACTGTGAACTGGAAGGAATCTCTTTTTCCCGGGATGGCGTAGACCTTATTTGCTCTGATAAAATTGTCCCGACGGTAACGGTTAGGAAATATTTGCCTCACTTTCCCCTCAGGGGTGAAATCGAACAAAGTAAGGTAAGAGTCTCGGCTGGATTCAAAGTAGACAATTAAACTCTCGCCCACTCTATAAGTTGATTCGAGTCCTTTATCCACCCAGACGTTAACTTTGAAGGGGAGCTTGGGCTCAACAATAATTCTCTGGGGCTGTGATTTTTCCTGGGCTAGACCGGCCCCCGACAAACCGGCAATCACCAGAGCAAAAGTAACTGTCCAGACTAAAAATTTCTTAGTCTTCATTGACCATCCTCCTTTTCAAAATTTGTCGCGCCTTTCTTTACAAAATTAGACTCCAGGAAAAACGCAAAGTTCCATGCGCTAGAATAAAGACATGTTGTCTTAAGGAGCGGCCGCAAGGTGCCGTAAGACAGCGACGGAAGGAAGAATCCCGAGATTCTCTTGGTGAGGAACGAGGAATATTTAGGAGAATGCTTGTACAAGAAGAGAGGTTTCCTCGCCTCAACGTTTTACATTTTTTTTATTTTCTCGTATAATATCTCCACTAGTATCTCTCTTGTCTTGCTTCCTGGAGGTACTCCTCCAGATTGAGGGTATCGGCTATGTAACAAATTTCCCTATCCTTATCAAGGGGTCCCCCTGGCAACGATGTCCAGACCCATGCCCCATTGGTTATTACCCCTATAGTTCACGGAAAAAGCAGTCAGTTCGGAGGAGAGGTCATGATCATCGATCCTCATGCAGGAGTCTTAAAGTCAATCTGGATCGAAGAAAGGATGAATGTGCTCAACGGTATTAAGACGACCAAGATGAAAAACGTGTCGGAAGCTGCACAAATTAATAGGAAGATGGGCTGAGCGATGAAAAGCGCAACCATTGTTATTCCCTCATACTGGGGTCCTGCAGGTGGGTTATCAGTTGGCGAAGAGGAGATTATTTTTGATCATCCAACCCCACTCAATGAAGAGGGCACTTTGGGGTGGCTGTTAGACAGCTTAGAGCTAGTTAACACTCAGGAATTTAAAGTAGTAGTGGTCGTAGTTGCCAATGCTTCTCATATCACGAATGAGGTTATAGCCAAGGTGCAGGACGTGGTTGAGCCATACAGAGCGCACTATGATATTGCCCTTTTGCACAGCCAAAATCTTAATAGACTCCACCGCGCCCTCATCCAGGATGGTGTACCGGCGGCTGCATGTGAGCTTATTAATTTGGACAGTTATCCTGCGGTACGCAATATGTGTTCACTGGCCGGTATTCTCAATGGCAGCGAGATAACCATATTCCTTGATGATGATGAAACCATCACAGATAGTAAATTTCTGAGCAAGGCTCAAGAGTTCATTGGGAGTGAATACCAAGGCCAAGAGATTAAGGCGGTGGCGGGATATTATCTCCAGCCTGATAGCTACCGGCTTGATGTGAGTGGGGTACCGGCATGGCGCAGGCCCTATTGGAACAACGCATCCGCTATGAACGAGACGTTTGAATTGATTATTGGAAGGCCTCCTCGTCTCAAACCAACTCCGTTTATCTTTGGTGGGAACATGGTGCTTCACCGTGATACCGTAATGAAGGTTCCCTTTGATCCTCTTATCACTCGGGGAGAGGACATTGATTTTCTCATCAATCTCAGGATAAATAGAATAACTGTGTGGCTTGACAGAGAACTATACACCAAACACGTTCCGCCGAAAATTTTCCGACCAGCTTGGAGGAGTCTACGCGAGGACATAAAGCGATTCTTGTATGAGAGAAAAAAAGTAATTGATCACGAAGAAATAGAAGGTGTCGGTCGGGAGGAGCTAATGCCTTATCCGGGCATGTTCCTTGGTCCAGATCTGGAGGAGCGGATTATTAGGACGAATGAGCTCTTGAAAGAAGAATATAAAAAGCTCTCAGATAAACGGGGTATGGATGAGTGCGAGGTAAATATTGAACTGGCTAAGAATAATCCATTCAAAGACATAGATACTCCTACTTGGCTTAGGAATCTCATCAAGAGATGGCAGGGGTTGACCCGAGTAGCGGTAGGTCGGGGGATTCCCAAGTAAAAACATCTTTCGCTCCCCGTTCAATGCAAAGATGAGCAGCCTATGAAAATATTGTTTGTACCAAAAGAACTTCCCCATGGTAAGGTCATTGGTGGACCAATCATTATTTATAACCGAATCAAATATCTTTCTCGTCATCATCGGGTTGGATTGGCTTCATTTATACGTAATGAGGACCGGCGATATCTAGGTACGCTTGAGCCTTATCTGAGCGAGCTTGAGCTGATGCCTTATCCTCCACCTCGGAATGCCTTCCGCCGAATAAGTGACTTTTTTTCCTCGGAAGTGCCGCCATATATGTGTAATACTAAGTCGTCCGAAATGCATCATACGGTTGCCAAGATGACGCAGCGCTCTGACTATGATGTGGTAATAGCGGAATATTCAGTAATGGGCCAGTATCTTTATCAGAACTACGACATCAATCCGCGAACGAAAAGAATTGTCTCCTGCCACGAGTGTTACACGATTTCTCGCAAAAAAGTTCTTGATTTGTACGGAATTTTCTCCATCAGAGGTTTTAGAGCCATGCTGGAGCTTTATCGACTTGAAGCGTATGAATTCGCCATGTATCGGGACGTGGACAAGGTTATTACCCTAACCCTGGAAGAACGGGAGGGGCTTCTTCGATATGCTCCAGGTCTGGACATCGATGTGGTCCCTCACGGGGTAGATACGGAAAAATTTAGTCCCGTATCCCCTGGGGAACAGGAAATGAGTGTGGCCTTTCTTGGTAATTACCCACACGATCCTAATCGAGAGGCGGTTATCTATTTTATTAAGGAAATATGGCCATGCCTCAAGAACACCCTCCCAGGTATCAAGTTTTACATTATTGGCCGCGATCCAACACCTGATATTCTTGCCGCAGCAAAGCGAGACCGGGACATTGTAGTCACTGGCACAGTGGAGGATGTACGAGATTATCTCAGGGTAGCAAAAGTTTTCGTGGCACCCATAAGATTGGGAAAGGGCTTTCGGGGTAAAATCTTGGAAGCGATGGCTATGGCTATTCCGGTGGTAACTACCTCGCTGGGTGCGGAAGGAATTCCCGTGGAGGATATGCATAATATCGTTATTGCGAACGACCCTGAGACATTTGTTAACCGGGTAGTTAAGCTGTTTAAAAACGATGAGCTTTATCAGCGAATCAGCCAGAGGAGCCGCGCCTTGGTAGAAGAGAAATTTTCCTGGCAGAAAGGTGCGGAGATTCTCGAGGGGGTGCTGGAGAAAACCGTAGTAAAAGATAAGTAGCCCGTTTGAGTAGCTAACTTTCATTTTGTTCGAAAGAGTGAGATGATGCTGGCGGGCTGCTTTGCGTTGAGTCATATGTAATGTAACCATCGATGAGGAATGATCCAAACGAGATGAAAAATGAGAAAGATAAATAAGATTGTTTTGATTTCTCCCACTTCTACCAGACCCGGTTTTATCTCCAAGTCCTTCAGATTTCCACCTTTAAATCTGGTATTATTGGCTGCCTTAGCTCCTGGGTATAGTTACAAAATAATCGATGAAAATATAGATGGGGTAGATCTTGAGCTAGAGGAAATAAAAGAGGCAGATTTGATTGGTATAACCGTAATGACTGCCCAAACTCCTCGAGCTTACGAACTTGCCGATAGATTTAGAAGGATGGGTAAAACAGTTATCATGGGTGGAATGCATGTAAGTGCTCTGCCGGAGGAGGCACTGGAGCACTCCGATGCTGTTGTAGTTGGCGAGGCAGAGGGACTCTGGCCTAAACTTCTGGAGGACTACGAGGAAGGTAAACTCAAAAAAATCTATAAACCTAAAGAATTGCCCGATCTATCTGGTTTGCCTATCCCTCGCAGGGAACTTCTGAAAAGAAAAAACTATCTTTTTCCCAATACCCTTCAGGTTTCTAGGGGATGCCCTTTTAATTGTTCTTTCTGTGCAGTAAGTAGATTTTTTGGTAAAAGCTATCGGCTTAGACCTATAAAAGAGGTAATAAAAGAAATTGAAAAAATGATAGAAGCCGATAAAATGGGGGTCTGGCGGAAAACTGGGTCTAAGTTCTGGAATAAAATGAACACCAGCATCTTTGTCTTTCTTGATGATAATATCTTCGGTAAAGCAGATTACGCCAGGGAGTTATTTAAGGCTCTGAGACCTTTAAAAATACTCTGGGGGAGCCAGACAAGTGTGAATATAGCCAGGTCAGAGAACGAAGATTTATTGAAACTTGCGGCTGAGAGTGGGTGTAGGTTCCTGTTTGTTGGATTTGAAAGTGTCGATCAGTCTTCTATGGATGAGACAGGTAAAAAGGTCAACAAACCCGAGATGTATCTAGAGGCTGTGAAACTCTTTCACAAATATGGAATTACTGTTCTGGGAGCCTTTGTGTTTGGTTTTGACTCTGAAGACAAGAGTATTTTCGAGCGCACGGTAGATTTTGTTAAACGCATCAGGTTAGACTTAGCTCAGTTTACGGTGCTCACTCCTCTGCCGGGTACCCCGCTCATGGCAAAATTGAAGGAAGAGGGAAGAATAGTAGAGGAAAACTGGTCAAGGTACGACTTTGGAACTGCTGTTTTTGAGCCTCGAAGGATGTCAACCGAGGAGTTAGTAAAAGGAAAAGAATGGGCCTGGCGGGAGTTTTACTCCTGGTCATCAATTTTGAGAAGGATCCCTCCTTTGACCGATTGGAAAAGGTTTATTCTCTACGGAATTTCCAACATGGCTTATCG
>Ga0209977_10001369_pt1 | contig 10681 bp, 11 predicted proteins | sample SumtaG_2_FD_183113 | JGI IMG/M metagenome (GOLD analysis project Ga0209977, IMG submission 183113) | Deep subsurface microbial communities from Indian Ocean to uncover new lineages of life (NeLLi) - Sumatra_00607 metaG (SPAdes) (version 2) | ecosystem: Environmental > Aquatic > Marine > Oceanic... | reverse complement strand
GTCGGCCCCGGCTACCAACCAGTCTATGACATTGATTGCATTCCGCACCGATCCTACAATGAGCTTGGCTTTCAGGCTTTCTCGATCCCGTAGTTCTATGAATCGCCTGATCTCCTGCTCGACGTTGCCCCCCATATCCGCCACCCGACCCCCGAACAAGGATACATAGGTTGCCCCGGCCAGTGCTGCCAAGTAGCACTGTTGGGCGGTCATCATTGCTGTAACGTTTACACGAATGTTGTATATCCGTTCCAGATCGGAGATCACACCGAGGTTGCCAAGTACACCCTTCTTGCATACACCATGGATCGGGACCTTCACCACCAAATTATCGCCCCAATCTGCAATTGCGCGGGCCTCGGTAATCATATCACAAGGATCATCCGACGTGACCTCGTAAGAAAGTGGTGCAGGTCGGATCACATCGCATACCTGCCCGCACCAATCTTCGTGATACCTATGCTGAATACCTGCTTGACACAGGATCGTTGGGTTGGTCGTAACGCCACTGATTAAACCGGCACGGTACAAGGCACCGATTTGTGCTTTGTCCGCAGTATCAAGAAATAGCATTATCCTTCACCCTTTCCCATTTCGTTTTGCGGTCGCGTAGCATCGGATGCCAAGCCAACAGGTGGCAGATGAAGACCTGGAATGATTCGGTTAGTGGTGTCAAGATACTTACATCGTCAATATCCAAGCATATGCAGGGAGTACCGAGTTGGGCCAGGTAACCTTGGGAACTTCCCACGATGCCCGTTACCGCCGCGCCCGAACAAACAGCGTACCGTATAGCCTCTACGATGTTTTCACTGACTGGTGGGTCTATGCTACCACCCCCAACTGAAAGAACGAACAGGAGGTCATGTAGTCCTATCTTATAATTCTTTAGCCAATCCCGGTAGCACACCGGCCACCCATCATCATTGATTCGGGCTGACATATAAGTAGGGTTGTCCCAGGGGGTAAAGGTCTGGATGTTACACAAATGGCGGAAGTCTGAAGCCGCGTGCATAGCGTTGGCCGCACCGCCTCCGGTGCCCACGATGAACACGCTTCCTCCAACGTCGCGTACATGCCGTAGCATGTTGACCATATTTCCAAGAGTTGGTAGATGTAATTGAATTCTGAAAAAGTCTATCATGAAATGTATAATAGGAGCAAGCAATATTTCTTCTTGTCTATCCACGGTTTACCCCCTTTGGTTCACGGCATAGGAGAATACGTGCACCTTCTGGCTCGAAGCCGTAGCACAATTCCCGTAACCCTTCTTCAAACATTGCTGCACGAACGTTTGCTTGGTGCTCAGGTTCAACGTAGAGCATCAGCACACCACCACCCCCGGCCCCCACAATCTTGCCGCCTACGGCCCCTTCATCCAGAGCACGCTGGTACCACCGATCAATCGCAGGTCGTGTCATGTGGGTAGAACGGGTTTTCTTGATCTCCCAATGTCCATCAAGCAGGGAGCCAAATTCATGTAAGTTATCATTTAGAAGTGCCAATGTAACTCTAAGACCGATTTTCTTTATTTCGTGTAGACTATCGATCATCTTTCGACTACCACTCGATGTAGCCTTACTCTGTGCTACAAGAATTGGCTCACTAGATCGGCGTATGTCGGTGTAGAAAAGCAAGAGACATTGACGTAGACGCTGCAAGACACTCGTTGAGATGTCTAACGGTTGTACCGCCACATCGCCAGATTGTGCAATGGTTAAACAAGTTATACCGCCATACGCCGCCATGTAGGAATCGTGTTTGCCTACAGTATGATTGGACAGAGCACGCTCAACGTAGTACGCAGCCTCAGCTAGTGCCATACGGGATTTGATGCTTTGGTTACGATACCGGGCCAGGGCCAGCATCAGCGCCACCAGATAGGTGCCGGAGGACCCCAGGCCGGTACGCTCAGGCATATCGGCTACAGTAGTGATCTCAACGTTGCTCAGTACCCCGGTTGCGATTAGGGCATTTCGTATGAGATCATGGGCGATGTCATGGACACTGTTGACTTCTTCGGATCGGGAGTATTTAAGCCGGATCAGGTCATCAACGTTGGTACGATTCACCATGGCATAGATGAACCAGTCGATAGCCCCACTCAGCACATAACCCCCAAACTGAGAATAGAACGATGGAAGATCGGTACCACCCCCGCCGAACGATACTCGCAATGGTGCAGCCGTTAGAATCATTTTGCCTCCCACACGCGCCGAGTTTCCTCTAAATCCTCCGGCGTGTCAACCCAATTCAAAATCTCCGGTTCCCTCATTCGATAGACGTACATCGGTAGACTGTGCAACAGCATTTGCGGGAATACGTGGTAACCGAAGTCAACGACCGGTGCATCGATTTGTTGTACTATACTGACTATCATGTGCGGTTCGATGAAGAATATGCCTGCGTTGACCCATCGGCTCAAGCGTCGGTCGTTTCCTGCTGGCTTTTCCACAAACATGGTCACCCGGTTGCCCTGGGTCACAACGATGCCACTAGCGTTCACTCTAAGGCGTTTGTAGACAGCGAGTGTTACATACCCCTTATGCTCATCAAGGTGCTTTGCTCTTAGACGCTGTAGGCTGATCGTACTCAGGTTGTCCCCATACCAGACTAGAAGCGGTTCGTTTGGGTCTAACAGCGAGTAGACGTTAGCAACACCCCCGGCTGTTCCCAATGGCTCAGGCTCAAGTGACCAGGTTATGTTTACATCAAAGCGATCACCGTATCCAAAGTACGTGATTGCAACTTCGGGATGTCGGTGTAGATTGATGATGATGTCAGTGTAGCCACCGGCCCGCAGGTGATAGATGATATGCTCCAGGATTGGGATACCATTCACCAACTGCATGCACTTAGGGGTAGACCTGCTGGTCTCCCCTAGTCGTGTCGCTCTGCCCGCTGCTAAGATCATAGCCTGCATCAGAGCACCGCCAGTTTGGTACCAGCTTCCATCAGCGCCGCCCGGTACGGTTCATAACCATGAAATACCAGTACCGGTGCTATCGGTTCTAGGAACTTGGTATCATCAACCCCACCGTGGAAGTGGTACCAGATTACCGGCCAGTTGGATGCGTATAGCTGACCATTGCGCACGTTCATCGTGTACGTACCCTGATTCCAGGGTGCCACATTCATACCACGATGCTCTATTGTATGGACTCTGATCTTACCCCTTCCGTGCATTACGGGCCAACGTGACATCACAAGTTGATCGGTTATTGGTCCCTCATTCCCCAAGATGCAGGAATCCAGCCAATCCGGTAGTAACTTCTCCATAACGTACTTGTTGCGCCGGATGTACACGAAACCACCATTGTACAGACCATTGCAATGACAGTGGTGGTATGCCGGTGAGAACCAGTGCTTTGTTATCCCAACCGACTTACGCCCGATCTCGTCGAAGACCGGCTTGGGCGACCCAAAGAAGAAGGAGTCAGTATCGATGTACGCAACACGATCCAGACCATCCTCCAGGAGATGAAGCAGGAATGCGGCCTTGGTTGTCCAGATGAATTGGTGGGGATACTGGCGATCCTTCGCATCAAGCAACGCCGAATTCATAAGTACCCCCCATGATACCACTGTAACGTTCGGTAATTGTAGCTTGTCCAACGTCATGACCGCCAGGTCGTCGTGCGCTAATACGTACAGGTGGTACGGCTGGCAATGTTCCTCCATTGATCCGTGCAGGGTCAAGAGTCGATCCATATAGCTTATCGTGGTCATCGCTGCATACTGCATGACTACCTCCTTACTTGTAGAAAGTCCTGAAATACATCCTGATCGCGTCATTGAGAATCACACTATCGGGGTAACGTGTTGGTTCTACGGTTTCTTGAAGTGTTTTGAATCGCTCTGTTGTGCTGCAATGCACACCGGTACCGTCCATGCCAATATTCTGGATGTGAGACACCATCGGGTAGACGTAGTATGCACGTTGTAGATAGGTTGCCAACAACCAACCTCCAGTCCAGGCATCCAGTTTACCCTGCATACGCTGTTGAATCATGTGGAGTACATCACAACCACCCTGGTTCAGATCGATCCCTGCTTCCAGCGCCCGGTAATAGGCCGCCGATACGTCCCGCTCGTAGAGCGTCCAGGCACGTCGCCAAGTGGCCCAACCCCACGAACCGATACGCGGGTGAAAGTACACGTCCCAGGGATGCGCATCCCGTAGGACCTTGGGGATTGGAATCGTGTAACCGGACATACCCATTATGTCGGTACGCTTATAATACCGGTTAAGGCACTCGTGCATGTAGTCAAAGAAGTATGCAGCCGGTACCGTGTCATCTTCCAGAACGATTACAGAATCGTGCGACTTTAGCGCCGTATCTACGGCGTGTACAATCGACGCAGCCAGGCCCCTATTGGCATCCTTGTTAAGTTCCACCACAGGGAGACCCCAATCAATTGTGGCGACTACGCTATGTACTCTCCGTACCTGCTCGGCGGCATGCTCGTCTTTGCCACTGTCACAGAATACGTAAAGGTTCTCTACCTGGTGCCAGCGTAGAGCATCTACTACCTGGGCGGTATGCTCAGGTCGATTGTATGTACACAGAACTGTTGCAGTGTTCATACGCCTAGTGCCTCCATTAGTCGGTACTCTGGTTCAAATATCTCTTGCAGTGCCGCGTAGTGTTCGCATACTTCTGCTTGCACGCGGCGGCGGCTTCGTGCAACTATCTTAGGATTACCATAGAAAGTAGAATGTTCTTGTTCCGTGAACTCCTGTAATGGAGATTCAAGTTGTAGTTGCATTGACAATGCTTCCAGGCTTTCGGTCATAGTCTCACACCGGCCCACCATATTAAGGCCCCGTAGTTTGCCCAACGCTTCCTCTATGTTGAACTCCTTGGAGAACATTGCCAACTGACGCAATACCACAGATTGGGGCATCTGTTGAGCGCATTCAAGGATGTTGTTCCCAACCCAATTGGTTGTAATCCCCGTTTGAAGTGCCATGTAGTGCTGGCGGTAACGACCTCCAAAGCGGGTGATAGGATCACGCATCAAGGTAAACCGGAACGTATTTGGTGGTATCTCACACGTATAGTATGGAGCATGAGAGCACGCAAAGAACGCATCCCTGCGTGGCTGTGGCGAACGATGAAACCGCTTGCCCCTCATGACTATATTACCATCTTCATGGAAAAACACTTGAAATATCCTGGCGTCTCCAGCATAGTCCAAAAAGGACTTGATAACCGACCGACCACCTGCACCAGCTATATGGTGAAAGTAGATCATTGGCTTACTTCATACTCCTTACGATCCCATAATCGACCATTTGCGATCACAAGATTAGCGTCGGTAATGTGGCCCGCAATCTTTGCTTGCTGTTGTTGGGATATGCGATGATTCCACTGACAACCCGGCCCCATTGTATATTCAGTGCGGCCCCCGGCCAGGTGGGAGTAGTCGTGTTTGACGTGTAATGCCATGATGGTGGGTGTAGCGTCCATCAGGGGCAACCGCATGTTGTGCGCTTCTCTGACCAACCAGGTGTCCCAGGCCAGCCGACCCACGAGCAGGTTAGCCATGCGCACCGTGAAAGGCTTTGCAAAGATGAAGTAGTCCTTGCCTGTAGGGGCAACCAGGGTTCCAGTCCTGCGGGCGTAATCACGCAGAGCATGTTTCCATATCGGGTTGGCAAAGTTCATCCCGCTGTGCCACTCAATATCAGTACGCTGACCGACAATCAAGAACTCTGGGTGTCCCGCCTCAACCGCTATGCGTACCGCACGGTATATGTCGTCAAACAGGATGATGTCAGCGTTGGCGTACACGATGTAGGGGTACCTCGCGTTGGTTTCGGCCAGTGTAAACATGCTATCCAGGAATGGGGTACCCCGTTCGTTGCGTCGATGGGTTGTGATGACTGTGGCCCCCATTTCCTCAAATATGTGGCGCTCCTTTTCCTCAGCAAACACAATAATCTGTGGACCTTGTGGCATTACCAACCAACTACCAATAGCGTTGGCCTGGTTGATCTTGTCTTGGCCTTTCATCGGTTTGGTCGTCGTGAAGATCGTAATCACACAAATCTCCTATCGAATGTGCCATCGACACGTAGTATCCATGGCGATTCATCAATATGACCCTTGTTCCAGTTGTCACCAGCCAGCGCCACGTTTTCTATGTAGTCTGGATCGTCTTGAAAATCCTCCCTGTATACGCGGTGGTTACCGTGTACTGCGAACACCACTTCGGTAGCGTCTACCACACTTACACCAGTCTTGATTGCCTGCCGTAGTATCCAGTTATCAAAGACACACCGGGCCACAGCAAAGTTGCCCACGTTAATGCTCAACGGTCGCTTGAATGCAAAGTAGTCTTTACCGGTCGGTGCGTGTAATTTGCCGCTAAGAGCAACATACTCACGTAAACTCTGTTCCCAGGCCGGAGAATCAAAATCCCATTGATGGGGCATATCCACGTCCCACCGCTGACCGACTACCATGTAGTCTGTTCTGAATGCTGCTTCAACCGTTCGTAATACCCAGGGGAAGTTAGTCGGTAGTATTATATCTGCGTTCACGTACACCATCTGATCGTTTTGAGATAGGCGCTGTGCAATTTCAAACATACCATCGGCGTACGGCATACCCCGGTCGGTGCGGGGATACTCAAGAATTGGCAGACCACCGAACGCCACCACATTTACCAAATCCTCCTGTTCACAGAATACGTATACATCCGGTCGAGGTATCATCTCCTGCCAACTCAACATAGCGTTAGACTGGTTGGTCATGTTTGGACCGTGGGTGAAGTGTTTTACCGTAGTAAAGAATGTCAGACCGGCGCTTACCTTGGTCCTACGCCAAGCGGTGTAAGAGAATCCCGCCTTATCGTCAATCAGTTCCACCAGTGGACTTTTGGTCATGATCTCCGCAACGTAGGTAGGTCCTGGTAATCCCCCCTCGTCGTCCCCCGGCTCGGCGTGCGTGTCAATAGGATTCTTGGGATTATGCCGAGAGTCGTGCAGAAGGATGATGCCCCCCGGCTTGACAAAGCCAATCCAATCGTGAAAGTCCTGTAGGACACCGGGTAGCAGATGGTCACCATCTATGACCAGAAGATCGATGGTCGTATAGGGTAACGTGAGTGCCGCCTCGTGGCTTGTACTGTGAATAAGAGACCATCGAGCAGCAATGGAGCAGCATAGAGCAGTTGCATCTACTGCTTTGGCTACGGCTGCTCGACACTCCCGTTCTGTAGCGTACCAGTCAGTGATAGGATCGACGACGAACGGATCAATGGACCATACGCTTACAGTCTCACGACTGTTGGACAACAGTATAAATGATGAAGCACCATAGGCCGCCCCGATCTCAACAATTGTTCCCTGGCGGGGGACCTGGGCAGCGTACCACGCCAGTACCGTGATGTCCAGGTCGTGAAGAAACGCAGGCTTGCCTAGTAGATCAATCAAACCTAAACGATCTGGCAAACTCATCGTCACCTCCTCCTTGGGGTAGTCCTAGATACCGTGCCACTGCGGGCCAGCGCACTTGACTGGTGAAGTTCCGTGCCGCAAATCTCGCACCGGTTTGCCGTACACGTTCCCGGATAATGGGGTGTCTCAATACATCTACCACACGGCTCGCCAAGCCCCGTACATCACCACGCGGAATCACAAACCCGGTGTATCCATCTATCAGGTATTCGTGGTTGCCACCTGAATCGTAGGCTATAACGAGTGCCCCGGCCAGCATCGCTTCGATGTGCATAGCGGGACCACCCTCACCCCACAGAGAATGTTTCCCCATGCCCAGACCGATGTAGATGTCACAGCTTTGCATCTGTGCAATCACATCTGGCTCATGACCGTTTATGTAAAGCATTGTAATATCGAACCCGGAACGTTTACAATGCTGCTGTACTTGATGGGCCTGAGCAGCCATGTCACTTTCGGCTTTGTAGGTGTTTTCAATCATAAAGCCAATACACCCAAGTACCCGACTGGTCGGCTTCGGCATCCAATAGTCCCGGTCGTACCAAACCTGGATCAGATCGACATTCATTTTATAGCGCATTGCGTACCACATCCAAGCCACTTGGTTAGTAACCGCAACACGTTCAATTCGATCTTCTGCTAGATACTGGTCAAGCAAATCAGAGTAGCGATCAGTCCAAAAGACTTCATGGTCATCATAATAGAACGTCGGAAACAGATTAAGAATTGCCGGGGAATCCAACCAAGTTGTGACCAAGATCGCGTTGCCCTGTTTGGCAATGTCCCTGGCCTGGTAGATGTCAATATATGATTGGTATTCACACAGCCAAGGATCGTACGAACCATCCCAGGTGACTATGTGCGCTTCGTAGCCATGTTGTTTCAGCAACTTGGCCCACATATTGTAGTTCTTGACACCCCCGTTGTACAGGCCGTCGCCGGGACGGTCGGGGCCTCCACAAGATGATAGCAGTATCGTTGGCTTAGACAAGTTCTAATCCCCCCTTTGCCTCTCTTAGCGGATACAACAACTGTGGTGCGACCGCCCCTCGCTGATCCAGGTAACAGGCGTGGTATAGCCCAAAGCGCCAAAACGAATGTGCCCAGATTTGAGCGCGTCGTTGTGCCGATATAGTTGACTTACTCGCGGTCGTGTTCTTGATGTCAAACGGAATGAGCAGGTTGCGCCGTCCAATCCGTAGTGCTTTGACACATACATCTACGTCGTCAAACTCAAGGGGACAGTATGCCAGGTTAAGACCCTTGAACTCTGTCAGTAGTTTAGCCGAGATAGCAAACGGACGGCAAGCGGCATCGCACTGCCATACACCGAGTTGCAACGGTTCAGCGGTATCGAAAGCATCGCCTTTGTGCGCCCGGTCGATTTCTAGCCGTTTCCAATCCTTGCTATCATAGAACCGGGACCCTGCCAGCAACCCAATCACGCCGACATCATGTATACGTTCTACAACGCTTACAAGAGTATGATCCCAATCTCGATCATACATCCAGCAATCATCCTGGGCAAAGATTATCCAATCACCGTGGCTTTGTTGAAAGCCCAATTGATTGCAATGTATCTCGTACATATCATCGGCGGACAGATGCAGAGTTGAAACGGATGGATAATCTTTCAATGCAACCTGGGCTACCTTGTGAGAATCGTCTTTGGGAGCATCAAAGATCATGACAACCTCTATCTTGTGCTGCCCGGACAAGGTTCCCATCCAAGTATGCAGAAGGTCCCCTATGGTTTTCTCCTTGTTGAACACGCTAAATATGAGAGATAGATGCATTATATAAATCCCAAACCGTGATTCGTTTCCTGTAAATAATCGAGAACTCTACACTGATGTGCTTGAATCAACCGGTGTATCTCCGGCTGATGTGCTGCCCGACAAATCGCAATGTTCCGATCAAAAATCTCTCGAATCCGGGGCAAGCCTATGGTAGCTTCCCCCGCCACGGTGTTGACTACATCAAACGGGATAAGGACATTGATCGCCTGCGCATAACTTAGCTTTAGACTAAGGTCTATATCGTCAAACATCGTCGGGCGGTATTGAAAGTCCAAACCCCCCATACCCTTCAACTGTGCTACGTTGGCTGCAAACGGTCTGCATACAGTGTCCACTAACCAGACCCCCAAGATGTACTCTGCTTCAACCTGGAAGTTCGCACCCTTATGTGGTCGGTTGACTTCGATCCGATTCCATCTAAAATCAGCGACAATATCAGCCCCGGCCAGCAAGCCAATCACGCCGACCTGTGGTATCCTGCGGATCACTCTCCGTAGCATTGAATCCCAATTCAAATCGTACATCCAGTTGTCATCCTGGATAAACACAATCCAATCGCCGGTAGCATGATTCAAAGCCAACTGGTTGCAGTAGATTTCGTACTTGTCATCGGCATAGAGTATCTTGTATGGCAGTCCCCATTTTTCCAACGAGCGCAAAGCCACCTGTTCAGAGTCATCCTTACAGGCGTCCAAGACCACGATGATCTCGTACTCGAAAGAGCCGGATAGCCGGGAAAGCCAACTGTCTATCATACCTTCGAGCCAGTGGCCCTTGTTAAAGATGTCAAACGTCAGAGTTAGCTTCAATCTACTATCTCCTGTAACTCTCTGTCCCACTCTACATATCGATCTGTCAAACACAGTCCGGTAGGTTCCGTGTCTTGGAAGATCACGGCGTATCCGGCTTTGATGTCAGGCGGCGTAGGAAAGTACACCAAGTAGTCGTGGTACGCCTCGGCCAAGATCGCGGTGTGGACCAGGTTCATGTCAAGGGCCACGCCGTGGTAAACATCGTAGTGGTATGCCTTACAGAATGGCACGTACAGATCATGCACAATGATGATTGCCCTGGCGTAGTTCGCAGCGATGGCCTTTAGCTCATCTTGCAGCGGCCAGTATGCCAACCAATGTGCGTCCAGAAAGAAGATGGGAAGACCACCGACTTGTGATACTACCAGTTCGATGAACTGTTCCCCCGACGTATTGAACAGCCGGACGTGCGGAGAGAGTGCCCAACGTGCACTTTTCAAGAACTGCAATGCAACGTCACAGGTGAATACCGGCACGAGTGGTCGCATGGTCGCAACCCACCCTGACGTGTAACCCCACCATGTCCCGGTCTCGACAAAGGCCGTAGCTCCGGCATCGATCAAACTCAGGACAAGATTTTGCAGCAACCGGTCACCACTGAA
>Ga0209977_10001368_pt1 | contig 10682 bp, 11 predicted proteins | sample SumtaG_2_FD_183113 | JGI IMG/M metagenome (GOLD analysis project Ga0209977, IMG submission 183113) | Deep subsurface microbial communities from Indian Ocean to uncover new lineages of life (NeLLi) - Sumatra_00607 metaG (SPAdes) (version 2) | ecosystem: Environmental > Aquatic > Marine > Oceanic... | reverse complement strand
CTTGCAGAGCTCGACAACCGGGTTGTAGGTCGCGGAGACGCAGGTTATGCCGTACCAGTCCGCATCCGGTATTTCCACCTTCTTCAGGCTGTTAACGTCTGAAAGGTTCAGTATCTCCGTCTCGACGCCCGACTCTAGGAGAGTCGCGGCGAGGTATGCCAGCCCGAGGGGCATGTAAGCCTTGGGTGCCCTGAGTTCAGTCTGAGGAGGATTGATGAGGCATACCTTAGACATTTTTTAACCTTCTTATTTGAATAATTAAGCACACGCCGATTAGCGAGAACAGCCTAATTTACATGAATCGAGCATGTCTGCAATTTCATCGGCTGATATTATCGTAACACAGGTCCTCTATTCGTATAATCGCATGCACTTCGTTGGGCTTTGCCTAGCCATGATCCGTCTGCAGCCTTCGTGAAAGCTGCGGTGGGGGTCTTCCAGTCAAAGTAAGTGAACTCTAGGTAATCCTCTATGGGGCCGGGTGTGTTGTATTCTCTCCCCTCGTAGATCACGGTATCAAGTTTGTCGAGATATTTATGGTGGAGTGGTCCAAACTTATGCCACACGTCCAGTAGCATGTCATTTCTCCCGAAGTTGATGTTAACTTGTAGACGGCCTTTATCGGCGATTCTCCTTCTAGCCAACGCGTTGGTCAGTAACACTAACCTCTGGGGGTCACATAGCACGCCTACATCTAGGTCTGAGTCGCCTTTTATGTATCCCTTATCCCTGTGAAAACCTAGGCACGTGCCCAAAACGAGGAAGTGTGGGATGTTCACCTCGTTGCAGGCGTCGTCCCAGTCCTCAAGAAGTTTGTCCGCTATTTTTTTGTCTTTGAACGGGGGTCTCAGCGCCACATCCCTCCCTCTTCCTCGCTCCCGAACATGTAACGCAGATAACCCAGCCCCCGATATCCACTGTATTTGTAAGCTATGATATTGGCATATAATGTGGTGAATAGCCCGATGAACCAGAAAATCGTGTCGGCTACGTCTAGCTGGTTAAGATTATGGATGAACATGATCCAATAAATTATGTGGGTAACGAATAGGAATTTACAGCTAGCATCCTTGGTACTTTCCTGTCTGCGGATTTTGTTACCTGCCCAGATATACTTGATCCTTCCAACGGCTCCAACCGCGACCACTAAGAAGGCTATTATTTCAGGAAAGTTCATGCTGATCGACCTCTGATTTTCTCTATGATCTTGGTGGTCGAGTTCATTGAGACTCCGTAAGGCGTCCTGACTACTCTGCCGCCGATGCTCTTGACGTAGTCCGAGCCCGGGATCTCGGGCCAGTCGTCGCCGTGGATAAGCAGCTCGACGTCCCATCCGTCTCTGACTAGGTCCTTGAGGGTTTCAGTTGGGTCTCTGCCCTCTTGGCGTATTACCATATCCACGAAGTCAAGCGCGTTTATGATGTCAACCCTTTCTCTGAAGGGGATTATTGGCTCTCGCTTATACGATGTGACAGCTTCGTCGGTGAGCACTCCCACGATCAGGAAGTCACACAGCCTTTTAGCTAGGCGCAGGTGCCGTAGCTGACCGACGTGAAATAGGTCCGCCACAACGAATGCGTATCCCACTCTCATTTTATCACTACTCCCTCCACGAGCGGGATCTCGAAAAGTTTAGGATCGAATTCAATGGGGTAATTCTGAGCGCCTGGGGCATGGCTTAGGAAGTGAGGCCCGAAGAGTTCTCCGTGATCCGACGTTATTATCACACGCGTTGGACGTCCCATATTTGATAGTGGTTTAATTATCTGTGGAAACAGGCTGTCGAGGTATTCTATGGCTTTTACCTGTGCGTCAAAGTTTCCTTGCGGATCGTCCTTGATAAGTTTTCTCTCACCATCGGCCCACTCGTAAGGATGATGCGCCTCCATCAGAAGCATGAACACGAAGTGTGGCTGCTGTGGCTCAATAGTCACTATTCTTTTCAGCTGTGAGATGAGGAACGGGGTTCTCTCGTCGCCAAAGGAGTTTATAAAGTGCCTCCAATGTTTTCGGAAAAAGCCTTTTGTTATAGAGTTAGTTCTTGCTATTAGCCCGTTAGTAGACATCCATATTGTTGAGTAATCCTTCTCCGTAAGATACTCTGGAGCCCAATGGAGTTGTTTGACGCCTGGGATGAAGTCACTCCTTCCGGTACCGATTGGTGGGAAGCCCATCAGGTAACCGAATATAGTTGGGATTGTCCAGCAAGCGAAGCTGTGGACGAGCCGCGGGGTTCCGATAGCGTCCATATTTGGCGTCTTAGCCGCCATATATGTATCATACCTTACGCTGTCGAGGCATAGGATTAGAATGTTACTTGATAACTCTGACATAGGTATTACCCATCCTCGTTCCTGGCTCTAGGTGTTTTTCAACATCTTTTACTCCATCGAGGGTTTTTATTATGGCCTCTATGTTTTCCCAGGTCTCTGTGTGCATGAGTATCAGTTTATCTCCATATCGGTCCAACGGTCTTACAACCTTTATACCCCCGATTGGGATGCTGAAGACTATCGCCCTACGCGCATGATTCCACATCTCTTGGATAGGAATCTTGATTTTGGGGAGATGAATTAAAACGGATTGGCATAGCACTGTATCGAACATGTCAAAAGGACTGAGATCATAGATGTCACCAATGCGGAAGATACCGTTAGGGGTGAAGCTTTTTGCTACTCGAATCATTGCAGGGCTAGTATCTGCACCCACGTAGTCGATGCCTTCTTTTACGAAGTGGAGAAGGTGACCAATACCACATCCTATGTCGAGGACGCTTTTTCCGGCAATGAGGGATGAAGCTAACTCCATTCTTCCACGATGTTCTAGTTCGGGGTTTTGAGGTTTACCATAGGTTCCATAATACCTGTGTGCACGAGCCCCACCGAGACGTCCTTGCCAGACATCCCAGTTTCGTTCACTCAATTTTATTCACACCCGCTCCGCGTAAATTAGGTTCCCACTTCGATGGACGACCGTGTAGCTCTTCTCATCCAGTAATTCGAGCAGGCGATTCACGTCTATTCCGAAGCGGCTATGTTCATCGATCACCAGCTTGTCGGGGAGCATCTTCGTCATGCCCTCTAGGACCGCTACCTCCGCTCCCTCTACGTTCACCTTAGCTAGTTCAACGCTACGCAGTGTAAGCATGTCAACGAGGTCGTCCCAGGAGATCACGGGGACAACCCTCTTGCCACGGGAGAGGCGAGCTCCACTTAAGACTGTTGAGTGAGCGTTTTCACCACCTAGGTTTAGATATGTTTTACCTGTTTCACTTCCTATCGCCACGAGGAGTGGGACAACGTTGCCGAGTTGGTAGTGCAACACCTTTTCCATCAGCCGGCGGAAGTTCCATATCTCAGGTTCTACGGCTATGACCACTCCGTTCTTCCCTACCTTTTGGGCGAAGAACATTGTGGCCTCCCCATGGAAGGCGCCGAGGTCGACCACGACGTCGCCGAAGTTAACGGGGAAATGGTCAAACCACTTTGTCACCAGTCACCAACTCTCCCACCCATTTCGGCATGGGAATCCCCTCATGATCACACATCAGTTTTAATATGCGATCACGTCCAATTATTTGCTCGGCTCTATACACCTCACTTAACTGACGTTTGTGAAGTCGAAGGATGGCAGTTATCTTATCGATGTACCTTATCCTGTATCCGTTGATGAGGAACCGATACCAGAGTTCTAGGTCTTGGCAATAGTCGTAGTCAGTGTCCTCGTTGAAATAGAAGCCAGTTAATTCCTTCAGTTTTTGGAATGCCGACATTTTTATGAGGACGGTAGGTTGGCAGACCGTATTCCCATAGGACCCGAGATATTTCATGCCAAAGTAGCGTTGTAATGCGTAGGCAGTTCTGCCTAAAGCCTTTCCTATGATCTTAGCGTCAGAGCAGATCACCGCCACGTCGGGAAGTTCCTTCCCTAGTTGCTTTGACATCACGTAGAACCAGTAATCTTGATAGTAGTCGTCGGCGTTGATCCATCCTACGTGCGTCGTGTCGGGATATTCTTTCTCAATGATCCGCATGGCATGGTTGAGGGCCGGCGTCTGCCCTTCACCTGGCACTATATGTGGGATAATTTTATCCGCGTGTTTTATGAGAATAGATAACGTCTCATCCGTCGAGCCACCGTCCATGACCAGGTGATTTACCTTAAGTTCTTCTTGTCGTTGTTTGTCGACGGATAGTATGCATTCCTCAAGGTACCGGCCGAGATCCATTGAGGTTGTTATCACGGAGAGCTCCAGAGGCTTCATGCCCTGACACCTCACGTTACCTCGGCTATGACTTCACGGAGGACGCCGAGCATGTGATCATAGGAATAACTCCCTCGAATTGTCTTCGTGGCAGCTTCACCCATCTCCTCCCAGTTCTCAAGTAGTTTCCCCGTTTGCGTTGCTATACTCTCTGGCGTGGGATCGGCGACCAATCCATCGACTCCAGGGGTGATCATATTCAACGTGCCGTGGCAGTCACTGAGGACGAGCATGGGGAGACCGCATGCCATCATTTCCTTTAGCGCTACGGAGCCGCCTTCCCACTTTGAGGTCAGGAAGCCGATCTTAGCCTTTCTGATGAGGTCGGGAACCCCTGAGTACGGGCACCCGTTTATGAAGTCTACACGGTCATCGATACCTAGCTTCCCGGTGAGGGTTATACATTCTACGTGATAATCGGGTGGTAGTGATCTCTCAAAACGGCCCAGTAATAAGAGACGACCAGGGATGTCCTTCCATGCCTCGATTAGCAGATGTTGCCTCTTGATCTCCTTTCTGAAATCGGCTACCATTATCCCCGTATAGGTTTTCTCGGTGAATAGTGGCTTGAATAGATCCAGCTTTACGCCGTAAGGCAACACCTTAATCCGGTCGAGTGGGACGCCACTTTTCTTCGACGCTGGCCGCCTGAGATAATCCTGTTGGAAGAACATCATATCGATGTCCTGGACGATAGAGGGAGTCAATGACAAATTACCGAAGTGCATAACCGATTTCCACGTATCTGGGAAGGACCCTATGACATGTGACCATAAGGGGCTCTCAAAGGAGTGGAGGAAGATCATGTCGGGTTCAAAGCGCTTCAGTTGTATGATGACATCTTTGTAGTGTCCGTACCGGTAGAACTGTATGTTTTGTCCACCGTATATCTTCCGTGTCGCTATATCCTTATCGGTAGGTACGAAAATCTGGACTACATTATCCTTTGAGAGTTCTGAGATAGCGTGTTGATGACTGTCCTGCTTATTCTCCCAAAAGCCCTTATGAAAGTCAGGATAACCCCAGATGAAGGCGAGGCGGGGCTGTCCCTCGTGGCTCCCGACGGCGTCATACAGGAACTCATACTTCTTGACGGATTGTTTGATAGTGAAACCTTCGAGGATTGTCTTACGTGCGTTCTTCGTAGTGAATGAGTCAGCTCTTGGTAAGTATTCACTTACCCAGTCAACGAGGTCTATGTCCCAGGGGATGAGGTGTCCGTTGAGGCCATTCTTAATGACGCTTGATATGTCGCCAACGTTCTCAGAGACGACGCAACATTCACACGCCATCGCCTCTAGGATCGTAAGCGGCATGGCCTCACTTATCGAGGTGAACAGGAAATATTGAGAGGTCGATAGTACCTCCGCTACCTCTTCCTCGGATAGCCCTATCTTGATCTCTAGGTTCGGCGGTAGATCCTTGATTATCTCCTTGTAGGTATCCGTCTCACCGTCCCCGATCATGGTAAAGCTATACTCAGGCAATCGGCGAGCGATCTCAGGAATACGATGAGCCCGTTTAGCTGTGTGCAATCGGCCCACCCATGCAATGGATTTAGGTTTCTTCGGAGCCGGTTTGAATATGTCCGGTGAGACGCCGTCTCTAATGACGGTGACTTCAGGGAGAACCTGTCGATTTATCTCCGCATCTGTCACCGACGCCCATAGTTGGGGTTGAACTTTCTCTACAAATTGTATTTCTTTTGCAAAGGAAGTTCGGTGAAAGAGTAAGTCCACGCAGAGAGTTGTCATTATTTTTAGTTTAGGTAAGACCCGTCTTATGCGCGGGATGATATCATATAATCCCCATAAGTTGAAGAAGTGGACGACGTCGTAGCCGTTTTTCCTTAGTGTACTGAATATGGCACCGTAGAGGTCTCGCTCTTCCTCCATATCCTGGGCGTAGAAGAGGTTGTCGCTATATCTTTCGTATTCGTCGTGAAGGGGTCCCCGATCATGGGTTATGAGGACGTCCTTCTGGAAGCGAGTATCATCTATATTCTTTAGTAGCCTCTTGAGGACTACCTCCTGACCGCCGATAGTAGTATTAGATGAGACGAATAGGATCCGCGTTTTCATTTTAAACGCGTCCCCAGACAAATGCCTCTACGTACACTTTAGGCATGGAGTTCGTCGTTACGATGGTGTCGTCCGATTTAATGTATGAAGTGTTGTCTGGGGGTCTTCCTAATATAGCCTCAAGCGGAATCTGATGTAATCCGAATGGTTTGGTGTTCAAGTGGTAGATGCTGAGCCTCGGGTCGGCCCATACCTTGAATCCTCCGGCTCGGGCATTGTTACAGAATGTCCGGTCTGGATAGGGGTTATTGATCTCCGTTTCCGTGAAGGCTTCCCGTGTAGCTAGCCAACAGGTGCCGACGGAGTCTACCTCGAACGTTGCCTCCGGTTTAGGTGGGTCGAATGGGTGGAAACGCAGTCCCTTGTACCTGAAAACGTCCACATCAAAGAAAGTGCGTGGCTTCTGCCCCTCGACATATACATAAGGAGCAATGATGTCTTTTTTCTGCTTCTTCAATGAATGAATAAGTGTTTTCGGTAGCCTCATAAGGTCGGCGTCAAGGGATAGGAAATGAGTTTCTTCGCCATCTCTCATTACCTCTTGGAGTTCCCTATACACAGAGGCGATCTGGGCGCTTGACAGAGCCTGCATTGGAGGGTCTTCATATATCTCAACTGTGAGTGGAGCTTCTTCCGCCCAGTCCTTCAACTTATTCAGGGTTTCATCCCTACTCGGCGCGTAGTAGAAGATGGCTCTGGAGACGCCTTTCAACTTCCCAAGTCCTTCGAGGAATCGTTCCAACCAGATTTCGGCATTCTTAACGGGGATTCCGACGAGGGTGCTCATCAGATCAACCTCCTCTCAGCCCGAGTTTTCGGACGTAGGTCTTCCCTAAGCTCCTCAATCAGATTGAACCATAGTGGAACTACCACCTTCTTCCAGTCGTATTTGAATGAGAACTCCCGAGTTTTCTCACCGTACTTTCTCACTTTGTCGGGATTGTTATAAGCGTCCTCAAGAGCCTGGGCAATCTCGTACTCGTCCGGGTAGGCCCACTTGCTCATCAGGACCGTCGTCTTGTGCGAGTCGAATCCACCGGCGTTCTTCAGTGTGTTAACGAGCCAGCCTTGTCCCTCGATGAGTTCCGTCATAGAGGTGAAGCGAGTTCCGATGGATGGCACTCCACAGGCAGCTGCCTCAATGATAGGGATACCGAATCCCTCAGCTTGACTGGCGTTTAACAGCACGTCGAAGGCGCCGTACATCTTACGCAAGTCATCGGATACCATGCCACAGTACATGGAAAACGGGTTTGTGACCCGTATGTACTGAGAGACATTATGTATTTGCGCTAGGTGTCCCAGCGGGTAGGCTCCAGGGAAGTTCTTATTGGCATGAAGATGCATCCGAGTATCCCGACGGGCATCAGGGTTCTGATCTAGGAATATTTCAAGTGCTATAAAATCTCGGTCGAAACCTTTGCGCAAGGTGTCCTTGTTGGACGCGACCTTACCGATGATAAAGGATCCCTCGGGCCATTCCACCGCTTCGTTCGGCATCAATGTCTCGGAGAGCTTGTATAGATCCTTAGCATCCTGCACCTTATCTTCTGATGGGAAGAAAACCTCAGTATCGACACCATGGGGAATATACGTAGTCGGGATGCCTTCCATCTCAAGCTGTCGGCGGCCGAACTGGCTCATGGCCACGCATCGGAGAGCCTGATTCGCCTGGTTGATTATAGGCGGCGGTATTGGGTCGTGGTCAACGGGGAAGTATGCGACCCACCTAGGATTGATCTTCGTGAACCAGTTCCGTTCCCCAGCCATTAGCGGAGAGTCTCCGATCCAGATGTCGAAGAGCGTGATCATTAAGTCGGCTTTCCAGTACCGATGAATGAGCTTGGCTGCGTCTATGCCATAAGGGTCGAACATCCTCGGATAGCAGATTAAATTGTTGAAGCCAAGGGCCGCACCTTCGAGACCGTAGTAAGAGAGAGCCCTAACGTCGTAGTGTTCATTAAGTGGGTAAACGACACCTTTGGTGCCGACGCCATAACCGGTCGGCGCCCACGGGCTGTTACTCCACCAGAGAATCTTAAAGTCCTTTCCATCAGGTTTTATCGCAACGGCGACGATAGTGTCGGCGGTCGGTGGAAGGCGTGTCTCCCGGAGGTACATGGTAACGCCGTGGTCGTGGCTATCAGGCCACCGGCTGTCGTATTTCACCTCGGGGTAGATGAACTCGTTTATGCGGATTGGGTCGAATTCACGTTTTAGGAACTCGGTTATCCACCATTCCTTTGAGTAAACGGAGACGTGCGTCTTATCAGTGCCACTGCTGTGGTCAGGCTGAGTATCATCGATGTCGATAGGAGCATCGAAGACAATTACCTTGCCAACTCGGCAGGTCTCATCTAATGCCCGATAGAGGTCGGGCACTCGTATATGTTCTAGGACATCTAGGGCAACGACAACATCGAACTCCTTGTCCCCCCACATACTGAGGTCGCATATATCGCCACAATAGAGGTAGTCAAGGACAGGTTCAGCGCCGTTTTCGATCGCCCACTCACTTATATCCACACCGATAGCATGGATATCCTGCTCGTGGAACGCCTGAACCATGTAGCCTCGGGCACAGCCGAGGACTATTGCGCTCTTTATTCCCTTAAGGGAATTGAGAATGGTTTTGACTAGAGACCTATCCCTATCGAGATAGAATTCCTCCGTGTAGGGGGTGAATAACACCTCACCGGACACCGGATCTCGGCGGCCGTAGTTGCTACCCTCGGCTCGGAGGAAGTATCCCTCATCGAATGCCTCGGAGGGGGCGCTTCCCTCGAACTTCTTTTTACTCGAACGTTTAACTTGACTCCTATCTTTCTCCAATTTCTTGTCTCCACTATCTTCTACTCCAACTAGGAAAACAGCCCTGAAAAAAGCGGGCGAGGAAAGAATGTGGATTATTAGGATGAGGGACTAGCCCTCGAAGGAGTGTATCCAGTAGATACCGTCAGGATGTAGGCAGACCCCGCCGTACTTGATGTCGGCGAGAACCCAGCGCTTCTGGAAGCGAACGCTGTATTCCGTCTCGATAGTTATGCCGTGCTTGAGTGCGCCAGCTAGGGCACCCTTGGCGAGGAGCAGTGTTCTGTAAGTTCCACCTGCGCCTGTGAGTTCCAAAGTTCCCTTCGGTGTGACATTGATCTCAAGGCCGTATGCGGTTTCTAGCCGCCCACCTGTGACAACATCACGTGCTCCGTACTGGTTGGCGTACCTGAAGTTAGTGTCCTGCATCAGCGAGACATGGGGCACGGGGTGCATGATCACTTTGACTGGGTCGTAAGTTCCAGCCTGCATGCTCCCTATTGCCTCAAGTAGTAGCGAGCCGGACATCGCTCCGGTGTGCACCAGTGTTCCGCCGTTGTGACAGCTTAGGGCGATGCCGAGGAAGTAGTTGTCAACACAGACTTCTAGGCAGCTTCCTAGAGACTCGTTGATGGCGTCGACGAGGCCGTACTGGACGGTCTCTATGTCGTTCTTACAGATGGCGTAGGCACATACGTCGTGCTCTAGCGTGATGTAGGGACATGCGATGACTGGGGCGGCGGTGGCGGGCTCGTCACATTCTAGGGTTGCGCAGAGCGCAGGTGCAACTCTGGGAATCCATATCTTGTCGCCGGGCCTTCCTTGTATCTCAGTGTACCAGTTCATGAACCATGCTCCGAGGAACACGGATCCGGGGTAGACGTGATCTCTCTCGATTTTGTCGGCCCATATCTCGGGTATCGCACAGGGGTCGGGGGTAAGAGTTCCGATAGCCTCGGTGAGGCTCTCGTTGAGCTTCAAGGAGTAAGTAGTTTCCCGCCTCTCCTTGTCGTAGGTTCTGACTACGACGTCCTCGACGAGTTTACTGTTGTTCCGTAGGTCGCCGTCCTTCCGTAGTTTCCAGTCATCCGATGTAATCATACCAGCGTTGCGGGTGGTGTCCCTGAGCATCTCCTCGATGGGGGAACGCCAATCCCAGTTCTCCACTACGTCGGAGGACTTGCCTAGGATCTCCGTGAGACCGGTTGTCTCCTTCTTCGGAGTCAAGCGCTCCTCTAGCTTGGCGAACTCATCCTCGATCTTCGCATGTATGTCTCCGGTGAATTTCGACAGGTTGATCTTGACGATGGGTCCTTCTATTTCTTGTTCAGACAATAATAACACCTCATTTTTTTGGGCGTAGTTTAACGGCGGCATGCCCGATTCTAGTCCGCCGGTGACCGAAATATTTAGCCTCCAGGTCGTTTGGAGGGTCAAATAATTGACATTGAAGACTCCATTCTCTCGCTACAATATTCCGCCTTTGAAAAAACGGCGGAGGGTAGGGTTATGGTTCTAACTTGGTT
>Ga0209977_10001367_pt1 | contig 10682 bp, 8 predicted proteins | sample SumtaG_2_FD_183113 | JGI IMG/M metagenome (GOLD analysis project Ga0209977, IMG submission 183113) | Deep subsurface microbial communities from Indian Ocean to uncover new lineages of life (NeLLi) - Sumatra_00607 metaG (SPAdes) (version 2) | ecosystem: Environmental > Aquatic > Marine > Oceanic... | reverse complement strand
GCACGCGGTTTTCGTCCACGTGGTTCCGATACGGTCCCGGCAATGTTGACGCCAGGCGAATTGGTCGTTCCGAAATCAATCGTTGATCTTATGCGGCAAGCCGGAGAAGGCGGCGGCGGCGGGCCCGCCGGCGGTGAAGGTGAACGCGGACCGACGATTATCGTCAAAACAATCGATTCGCAGGATACGTTCAAGTTTCTCAGAAAGAATCGCCGAATGATCGCGTCGATGCTGCAAAGATCGCAGACTGAAAATCATCCGAGCCGACGGGGGGGTACAGAATGAATATCGTATTGAACGACGTATTAGCCGCGGCCGCGTTTACCGGATTCGATGAAGTTCATCCGCTGCGGAAATCCTTTCAATGGGTCACCGAACGCGTTATGTACGATTCGCGGAAAGAACAGAGAAATCAGATTCTTTCAAGACCGATTCGTCATTGGTGGCTCAATTACGATATAATGGATCAAGGTGCGAGAGACGCATTGATCGAAGTCTTTCAACGTGCCGCCGGTCGATACCGGTCTTTTCTCTATACCGACCGCGAAGATTATCAAGCGACGGCGATCACGATCACGACGGACGGAACGACGGTGGCATATCAATTGGTTCAAACCTATTATCCGGGCGAAACGGAAGAATGGGACGAAAATAAAAAGGACATCGTTCCGGGCGGTACCTTCGCCCCGGTGGTAACGCATAACGTTGACGGAGCACAGACGGAAGTTCCCGCCGGCCCCGGTGCGAACGAATATACGTTAGACGATACGACCGGGATTATGACGTGGTCTGGTGGTAATGAACCGTCGGCCGGAATCTTGACGTGTACGTTTCAATTCTATTTCCGAGTAATCTTTGCAGTCGACGAACACGTTGATCTTCAACCGCATCCGAATATCTGGCGTGCTCGCGGCGTTCATATACACGAAGTTCTGAATTGCTAAAGGAGAATCATAATGGCCGCAACCGTAAACGTATATTTCGATTTCGGCGGTGTTGACGGAACACCCGGGACGAATCAGAATACCGACGGTCTCGGACCGCCGAACATACGATTCAAACAGGCTGACGATGCACAGATTGATGCGGTTGCTGCGATCCCGATTCCGGGGGCCGGAACGACGTATTCGCGGTGGAAGCAGATTTATCTGCGATGCTCGGCTGCACCGGTCACGTCGGTTGATAACGTGAGATTCTATACCGACGGCGGCGGATTCGGGGCCGGAATAACGCTGCGTGTTTCAACGTCGTTTCCGGAGAAAAATTCCGGATCGGATGCAGGATATGAAGTTGCCGACGTCAATAATGCAATGCTGACCGATCATTCCGGCGTCGCCGGCGTCGCCGACGCGTTCGGATATGACGCCGGGGCCCCGCTTGCCGGTCCGTCAATCTCCGAAGCCGGAAATATCATCAATGCGATCGGCGAAACGACGAATTTTCTCATTTTACAATTGGAAGTCACGAACGCCGCGTCCGCCGGCAATCTCGCGGACGAGACGTTGACGTTTCAATATGACGAAATTTGATTTACATTGGCGAGTCACCCACGAAGACGAGACGACGCAGACAGAGAATCAATGCAAATATGAGAATCTGAATCGCGAAACGATCGCAACGATTTCTCTCTGCAATAAAGACGGTTCCGTTCTCGCGTCAATTGCGTGTTCAAAAGATGAACCGTTCTTCTATCGCAGGCGTGTTCGGAAATGTGCAAATCAAATCATTTCGATCCTGTGGATGATCGGAACGCCGATTGAACTCGTCGGGATTTTCAATAACGGGAAAGAACATTATCGCGACGGTTTCGACGAAAATGACGAGTGGTTTTATCCGATCAATTTTCGCGAGGATGAAGAATGCCATTAAAGACCTTCACCGCCGACGCTTTATTGATACTTTCTAAGACGTTCACGGCGGACGCTCTATTAGTCCTTACGAAGACGTTTACGGCGGACGGTCAATTGATTGTTCGACATACGAAGACGTTCACGGCCGATGCCGAATTGATTTACAGCCGTGAATATCTTGCCTCTCAATGCAACGTCCGGATGGCCGAAATCTTTGAGATCGCTCTTGCGAACGGAATTACGCATTACTATACGAATCATAACGACGATCTTATCTGGGGTACGCCGTCTCAAACGTATCTTTCCTGTCCCGGTATCGAACGCGGTCCGATCCGACGTGAATCGAATCTCGAAGCGACGACCTGTGATATTTCTCTCGCGAATATCTCAAGTCAATTGAGAAACGTGCTTGAAGGAAATATACTCGAGGCGTCAATGATTACGATCAAGCAAGTCTTCTGGGACGAGACGTATCGAGCCGGTCTCGAATCGACGTTATTCATCGGACGGCCGCAGGCGAATTATAATCGAAAGCAAATGACGTTGACGTGCGTTTCGACGATTGATGCGTTGACGTTGCAAGTTCCACGTCGCTCATATCAGGATCCGTGTAATTGTACGTTATTCGATTGCGAATGCGGTTTGACGCGGGCGACGTACGTTTATATCGGAGCGGCGTCGGCTGATTCGGCGAATCGGTTGACCGTGATCGATTCGGATATGCCGGTCCGGTCAGTCGCGTTCGACGCCGGACATTCATTGAATCCGATTTCAATTGGCGATACGATAGTCGGCGGCATCGGAGGCGGAAATGCTAACGTTGTTCAAATCGTTTATCTGACCGCGACGACCGGTACGATCTGGTATAACGAATTGGTTCTTCCGGATTTCATCAATAACGAAGTTCTGACCGCCGGCGTCGATACCGTCACGGTCAACGGAACGCCGGCCGAAGATACGACGTTTTATGAGCTCGGCGAAATCAAAATGACGAGCGGCAATAATAACGGTCAACGCCGGATGGTCCGTGCGACGGACGGCGACGTGATTCATCTTGCTTGGGGTCTTCCGTATGATGTCTTGAACAACGAGACGTTCGAGATATATCCGGGCTGCGATCTGCGTCCGGAGACCTGCGATAACCGATTCGACAATAAGGTGAATTTCTCCGGATTTCCGTACATTCCGAAGATTGAGGAGACTATTATGTGATCAAACCGATCCGTTTGGACGGTCAAGCCGTTAGAATCGCGTAGGTATTGACGACGATAGGGCTATTCTCGACGCACGGTCGTCGGGCCGACCAATACGACGCAAGGAATTTGAATCGAACACAGGCGAACGTGGGGCCTCTGAAGGCAAATGAGTGATTTGAGCGAAAAATTCGTTTCAGAAGCCGCGAATTGGGTACGAACGCCGTATCTTCACCGCGGAACGACTCGTCGCGGCGTTGATTGCACCGGATTGATTATCGCGATCCTCAGCGAGCTCGGATATATGACCGATTATAGATTGCGTCAATATCCGTCTGATTGGAACCTTCACGGTGGAGCTGGCAATTATATCGAGGACGAAATCGTCAAGATCGCCGATGAGATCCCGAAACATCAGACCGAGCCAGGCGACCTGATCTTGATCCGATTCGGTCGATGCTTATCTCATTGTGCAATCGTAATGCCGACCGATCTGATCTTGCACGCGTTCTTGACCGCGAAGATGGTGAAATATGATTTGCTTCGCGGTCCGAAATGGGGAAACCGCTGGGTCAAAACGTATCGATTGAGTTTAGAAAAATTGAGGTCGATCTGAAATGGCAGTCGCTATACCGATGGTGATGTCGATGGCCGGGGCGAAGATTGCCGGAATGGCATTCGCCGGTTCTCAATTGGCAATGGGGATCGGCTGGATGGCCGGCGGTATGCTCGGATCGATGCTCTTTCCTCAGAAATCGGATTCTCATAAGATGCCGCAAATGGCCGAATATCCGGTTCAATCTTCCTCGCGTGGTATGCCGGTTCCGATCATTTACGGAACGCGAAAGGTTGCCGGAAATATCATCTGGCTCGGCGATCTTGATTCATACGTGATCGTTCATAAGGCGGCGGGCGGAAAAGCCGGCGGCGGCGGCGGCGGAAAAACGGAAGAAATCAGGTACCGCCGATCCTTCTTGATCGCGATCTGTGAAGGACCGGGTAATGTAATGCGTATCTGGGAAGGCAAAACCAAAATCTCAATCGAGGCGGCGTCGATTTATAACGGTCTCAATAATTCAGGGATCCCGCTGATCGTTGATGAAGATTACGGCGAATATGAAAATGTTCTCTGTGCATATTTCGAGTCTTATGAACTGGGAAATTCTCAGCAGTTACCGAATTTCACGTTCGAGGTTCAAGCCGGACTCATTACCATGTTCACGGGATGCGACGTTATCGGTGCGGGGTCATATACCGCCGCGAAATGTCTTCCGAACGGTATGCTCGACGATAGGTTCGCGACGGACGGTATTTTCAAGATTGAATCGTCACCGGCCGGCGGAACGAACGCTATCTGCGAATCCGATATTGACGGTTCGGTTTACGTGGTGCAAGGACATCCGAATATAGTTGACGGCTATTACGCCGGATCAATGACGAACGTAGTCGGAACCGTTGCAATCGGCGATACCGTGACCGGCTCAATCGGTGCCGGTGTTTTTACGGTCGAAGATATTTACTACAAACCGGCGACGAACTACGGTTTGGTTTGGTTGAAACATATATCCGGGCCGTTCGGTGCCGCGAACGAGGTTTATGACGATGGATCCGGAAATATCTTCACGATTCCGAATTTCGCAAATCGTTCGTGGAAGAAAATTGCGAAATTGACCGACGCCGGAATACTCGATAAATCGTGGGGTCAAGGCGGTTATAAATGGGTTCTCGGAACGATGCTCGGATGGTTGATTGAAGACAAGGCCGGAAATCTTTACGGCGGAGTGAATCTTTCGGCCGGAATAAATTCGGTCTTTTCTCTCGATCCGGACGGAAAAATTCGCTGGATCCATGGATACACGCTTGCGGCCCGATTATATCCGGAGCAATCACACGCGGCGGTCTTATCGGAAGAACAGGACCGTATTTACATTGCGTGCGATTTGACGGCACTCGGCGGGGTATCGTCTTCGACGACGGATTATAACGTGATCAAATTGAAAACATCAGACGGATCGTATGATACGACGTGGTCAACGAGCGGACGTTTTATGCAAGGCGATCATTGGGTCGGCGGCGGTCCGAATACCTATTCAATCGTGCGAGTACGCGGAACCGAAGAAATCATTTTTCATCACTACGAAACGTTGATAAGCGGTCGTCGATATTCGATTACGAAATTGAACGAGGCCGGTTTTCGCGATACGTCCTGGGGTGAAGATGGTAACGGAATGGCCGGAAATTACAGACGTCCGGTACACGCGACGCAAACGCGTCACGGTTCTTTGGTTGCCGACGAAACGCGATATTTATTCGCCGCGTCATATTACGTCAGTCCGACCGGCGTGCTGAACGATGGGATTTGTTACGTTGAAATTTACGATCCGGACGGCAAGATCATATATTCGTTTACCGTATAGACTTTGGTTGGAAGATTTATAATGGCTTTGATAGAAGCATATAATTCTGGTGAAAATAGTCATGTTCATTTGAGAAAAAGCAATGGTGGTCGAGGATTCAAATATAATCCAACAGTGAGTCATTCGATAACATCTATCAAATTTAAGTGGTTTCGAGAAGGGACGATTGGTTCGGTTAGTGTGAAAGTTTATGCTGGAGGTGGTCTTAATGATTTACCTATTGGAGCTCCTTTAGGTGAAACAACTATTGATGTTTCTGGTGTTACAACTAATGCCGCTGGTGCATGGACAACCGTAGCTATTTCAGTTGCAGCTATCACATCAGGAGAAAAATATTGTGTAACCGTAGAACCAGTTCAAGCTGACTGGGGATGGGGTAATTATCTAAGTTGGTTAGAAGTGGACCCCGGTGGATATACCCGTGCTATATATGAGATATTAGATTCTTGGAACAATGTCAGTCATCCTTGGGCTTCACAATTATTTGAAATTTGGGGTGTAATTACAGTACCATCAACGCGGGTCAATTGTCTTTTCGTCTCGGGCGGATTCGTTTATCTCGGCGGCGAAAGAAGAACGGAAGATTCAATCGCGTCACCGCTACATCGATATACATTCGACGGCGTTCACCATACGACGTGGCCGGGTGTCGATTATCGGGCCGGCGGAGCTGCTCAACAGGATATTTCCGTAATTGATCGCTGTGCATCTTTATCGAATAAAGACGTCAATCCGGCCTGGGTGATTTATGATCTTCTCACGAATACGAGATACGGGGCCGGAATCCCGGTGTCCGAGATCGATATTGAATCGTTTCAAGATGTCGCGGATTATTGCAGTCAGCATCAATACTTCTTTTCGTTTCTCTTGAACCGGTCACGGCCGATTAAAGATTGGATCGATCATATCAATTCACATTTCTTCGGATTTTTGACGCAAACCGAAGGTCTTTATTCCCTCGGCGTTTTCCGGGACGAAAGTTCCGTCGGATCCTTGACCAGAGATAATTTCGTAATCGATGAAACCGAAGACGAAGAACCGGAACCGCCGATCAACGTCTCGAAACGGGATCCGAAAGATACCGCGAATCATATCAAAATCGGTTGGATGAATCGTGACAAATTGTACAATGTTAATTTCGTGGTCGCGAACGATCACGTCGATCAGCGGATCACGGGACAAACGCGAAAGCGAACCCTCGGTCTTGACGGAATCACGAAAGAGAGCCTTGCGACACATCTCGTATGGCGTTATCTCTACGATTCGTTGTATCGATTCTCGGATTATACGTTCCGGCTCGGGCATCAAGATCGGTTCATTTCGCCCGGTGACGTTTTGACGATCAACGACGGCGATATTGTTATTGATAAAAAAGTCCGGATCGTTTCAATTGAGGAAGACGAGAACGGTCAATTCCTCGCGGTCGAAGCGAGAGAAGACGACGCATATCTCTATCCGGATATTGCCTACGAATCGGCGACGAGCAAGCATACCGAAGCGGCGGCGGAGACGTTGATCTCTCCGCTGCTCGCGTTTCGCGAAGACGTCGCGAATCGGCTGTTACACATCTCGATCATTCCGCAATCCGAAGCGGCGAGTGGCTGGTTTATTTATCGATCATACGATGATGTTACCTATGAACTGATCGGAAGAGTCGGACTGGATTCGGTTGCAAGCGGAAATGCACACGGGACAATCGATACAAAATTGCCGTCGCATACCGCCGTCGTGTGGAAATACGACGAAACGATTCGCGTAACGCTCGATCCGTATCTCGCGATTGAATCCGGAACCGAATTGGAATTCTTCAATAATAAGAAGCTCGCGAAAATCGGAAACGAGATCATAGCGTACAAGACCGCGACGTTGATTTCCGGAACGACGTATGAATTACGCGAATTGATTCGCGGTCTTTTCAATACCGAACCGGTTGCACACGAAATCGGTGAAGAATTCTACACGCTCGATGTGGATTTCACGTATGCATTTGAAAAAGAAGATGTTGGCCGACTGATGTATTACAAAATGCTGACCTTCATAGGCGATTCGATTCAATTGCTCGAAGACGTTACCGGTATCGCACACACGATTCAAGGTGAATATCAGAAACCGGCCCCGGTTTCATTGATCCGGAACGTCGGACGTGAAGGATTCACAGATATTTCCGGGTATCCGGCCGAAGTCGATTTCTATTTCGGAAATCGCATGTCCGGTTGGAACTTTGGCGGTTGGAACGATGTAGCGTGGGGCGAATTTGAAAAGGATTCCGCGATTGAAAAGATTCGCATCCGCTTGTTGCAAATAGACGGAACGGAAATTTCATCCACACTTTATGATCTGATGGGATATTATGCGGACAATTTCCGGATTACGATTCTCAATGCGGATCGCGACGGAAATGATCCGATCGATATTGAAATCACCGCAATTGGAATTTTGGTATCCGCGAGTCGGAATGCACGAATTGATATAGCGTGACGATATGATAATAGAACCGATTGGGACAATTCTCTTGCCGAACTGGATCACGGTTTCCGGATATACGTTCGGAACGATAGATCATCCGTCTTTGGTGAGAATGACCGATACGGCATTTTCGATCTCCGGCTCTTTGATGTTAAAAGAGCAAGCGGCGGCGGAAGCGGACCTTGCGAGTTACGGTCAAATCTGGGTCAAGGATGCATCACCATGTGAATTATGGTTCACGGACGATACCGGAACTGATTTCCAAATCGGCGGTACCGGAGCGGGTGAAAAGGTCAAAATAGATGTCGGTGCCGTTGCCGATTATATTGGGGCGGCCGCCGGCGACGGGGTTTTAAGAACGGGGACGTCTTTGGCATACGCCGACGGCGGAGATTTCGTGACGTTGAATACGATTCAAGGAATACGAACGATAGATAGTCCACAATTTGCGAATTTATATGTTTATCACCCTACGAGTGCCGCTCCCCTGTTAGTAGAATCCTTATCAACGGTTTATACTGGTTTTGATGTAAAAAATGCTCACGCAGATGGAGATGGAATAGCAGAAAGATGGCGATTGATGCAGGTCACAAGAAAAATAGGTGGCTATGGTGGATTGCCAGCAAGTGCATTTGCAATACGAAAACTTGGAGCGGATAATTTTTGCTTTAGCATATTAGATACTGGTGAAACCTGTATAGGTGTCGGTGCAGCCAAAACAAAACTTACGGTTGAAGGTTCAATAACGTTGAAAGAGCAAGCAAATGCAGATGGTGATACTGCTGCTTACGGTCAGATATGGGCGAAGACTGCTGCACCGTGCGAATTATGGTTCACGAACGACGTCGGAACGGATTTAAGAATTGCTCCGCAAGATTTAACAATAGCTGCAACGCCACAATTTGCAAACTTGAATCTCGGAATAGGAGAAGTCACATGCGGCAGCATCAATCGAGCGGCCGGAACGTTGACGCTTGAAATCGGCGGTACACCACAACTTTCTATAACTGCTACAACTGCCATTTTTGCGGGTAAGGTCGGCGTCAATACGACGCCGGCGTGCCAACTTGATGTAGATGGTGCATTCAGGATTATAGGTTCAGATATCCCCGCAACCGGCGAGGGAATCGAATATCATTTTATCGATCCTATCGGCTATATGTTTGCCTATGACAGAGACGCTTCCGCATATCGTGAATTTAGGTTCTACGCCGATCCGATTGGTTTTTACGATGGTGCCGACAGATTGGTTGCAACTATCGTCGATGACGCGATGGGCGTCGGTACAGCGATTCCGGCTACTAAATTTCAAACGGTCGGAGCTTGCAGATTCGGCGATCAGGCTACCAACTACACGGCACTTTCTGCAACCGGCGTTCAAACAATGACCGGAAGTGCGAGAACTTATAACGCCGTCTGGATTCAGGCCGGTGGAATAAAAGCTCCCGGTCTGAAACCGGCAACTGAGATACCACACGGTGTGCTTGAAACTCCGGCGTGGCAATTTGCCGATCAAGCTGTCGAAGGAAATCAGGAATCCGTATCATTTATCATGCGAATACCTGAGAAATTGGACCGCACCGGTTCTCCGAGTATTTTTATAGGTTGGAGTGCTGACGGAGCGGGCCCGGGAAATTGCGAATGGCAACTCGAATATCTCTGGACCGCCGCAAATGAAAGTACGGTTGCCGGACCACAAGATACTCATACGATCACGGTAGCGGCGTCGGCCGTGGCTAACGGATTAGTTTTAAGTGACATTTCAGGACTTGATTCTCCGTCGGGAACCGATGCGTGTTTGCATTGCAAATTGACAAGATTATCAGCCGGCGGCAACGATACAATCGTCGATACGGTTGAATTGCACGGTGTATGTCTGTATTTTATAACGAACAAAATTGGAAAGGCATTATAAAATGGCAACGAGCTATACCGAAGAAGCAAAATTCGCATTGCTCGAAGGCGGATCGTCTAATTGGGGTGCGGTGATCGCCGGCGTGCTCGAGCAACTCGATAAAGGTCTCGAATTGACGTTCACGTTCGGAGATACCGTCGCCGGCGGAGAAGCAATGTATTTGAATCCGGTGGACCGCAAGGTCTATAAATCACTCGCGAGCGATCTTTCAAAATTGCCGCCGATCGGATTCGCACCGAACGCCGTCACCGCCGGTCAAGAAGGAAAGATTCGATGGTTCGGCTGGATCGACGTCGATACGTCGTATTCGTACGGAGCGGATATATCTTTCGCTTGCGGCGATTGTGTTTACGTCGATTCCGTCGCCGGTCGCGTGACGAACGTTCGTCCGCAGAACGCTTCTCTGATCGGATTCGTTAAGATGGCCCAGAACGCGTCGTATAATTCGAGGATTCTCATCAATCCGTCTCTCTGTCTGCCGAAGATTACGCAATTGTGGAATTTTGCAATAGACGATCTCGCACAATCGGCGTCGATAGACGATCTCGAATGTTTTCTTTCGCCGACTGCAGTCGAATTGATCTCAGTCGGAATTCTATCGCAAGGCACACCGGTCGGTATCGACGCCGGAAATCAATTGACGATCACGATCAAGGACGCCGCGGATAATACAATCGTTGCCAAGACGTACGGAGCGACGGCGTTTCCGACGAATGCGTTTGACGATCTCGGGCCGCTCGACGGGACGCATAAGATTTTGACGCCGGCGGAGATCGTCCGCATCGACGTCGATAGTTCCGGAACCGCCGATCCGCCGGCTTTTCTCGTCGTCTTTGAATAC
>Ga0209977_10001366_pt1 | contig 10691 bp, 10 predicted proteins | sample SumtaG_2_FD_183113 | JGI IMG/M metagenome (GOLD analysis project Ga0209977, IMG submission 183113) | Deep subsurface microbial communities from Indian Ocean to uncover new lineages of life (NeLLi) - Sumatra_00607 metaG (SPAdes) (version 2) | ecosystem: Environmental > Aquatic > Marine > Oceanic... | reverse complement strand
AAAAGCGAAATTATGGATTCATATCGGTTCCTATTCAAAGGTGCTAGAGTATGCTCAATTTAAGATATTAGAAATGCTACTAACACATATACTGAAAGAAAAAATAGAATTTGCTACTGCTCCTAATTGGGCAAAGAAACGGAATGTCGATACCTTAAGCAATATTGTTGTACAGGAGGAAATTATTACAGATAGTAGTAAAAATATTATTAGAAATAACGAATCAAACTCAATCAATAATGAAAAACCTAGTGAGATAGAAGACATCGTTGGAACGATTAAAGGCGAAACCAATAAGGCCTTACTCATTCAATTTGAAAATGAAGTAGAAATCTGGATACCTAAGTCGACAATTCATTCGGGGTTCAACAATGCTAAAAATTTAGTTCAAAAATTCAGTATTGATAGTTGGATTTTAAAAAAAAACAGAGTATTATCTTAACACTTCACAATAATGCCTGAATCTGGAGAGCTTAATGGAGAAAAATATAGATTTATAATTTATCATGGACATATTCATATATTAGTAAGACAAGAAGAAAATGAAGATCCAGATAATCTCTATGATAAAAAAAATCCTGAATTTTAAACAATTGCGGGATATGAATCAAACCAATTTTCTAAGTGAAAATATCCTGATAATCCCAAAGATTTTGAAAATTGAAGATAAAAAAGCCGAGGGATTATAGAGCCCCGTTGAAAAAATGAAATTTACACTTATTTCTAAAATTTATTAATCTTTTATACTGCTTTTCCTAACTTTAAAAATTGAGAATGTACCATATGCTTTAGAAACAAGAGTTCCATTATTTAAGATATTTGATTCAAGAATCCCTAAACTTTTACCTTTATGAATTACTGTTGTATCACAGATAAGGTTTCCTTCTCTAACTGGTTTAAAATATGTTATTTTAATCTCAACGGTTGCACATAATTCTTCTTTTTCTAAAAGAGAATATAACGCTCCTCCCATTCCTGTGTCCGCCATCGAATATAAAACACCTCCGTGGAGTGTTTTATGAGGATTCATTAATTTTTCTTCTACGTCTAACACACATTGTGAATCTCCATTACCAAATTTAGTGAACTTTAAACCAATTAAGTCACCAAACGGATGAAATCCTTTTGCTCCAATAGAAGTCTTTTTAGACATACTATAGATAAAATTTATTGAAATTTAACCTTTATTAGGATCATCTTAGACTTTTATTGTTTAGATGAGCAATAACAATACTTCTGATGTTTACTTATGCAACAATTACAGAAAGTTTCTCCACATAAGACACAAACGATCTCTTCGTCATTGTGAATATTCAAAGTTATTTCACAACGATTACAATGCCGATATCTCTCTGAAAATGAATTTTTATATTCTTGAAATTTTTTATCTTTCAGTTTTAAGATAAAACTTAACATATTTTAAACTCACATGGATTATATTTACATTATTTTGAAATTGAGTTTTAAAAATACCGAGTAAATAAAACTAAATTAAAATGATACAGTCATTTTACTAATTCTTAGATATTCCGATACTATTTCTAAGGTTAGTTCTATTTCAAATCATCAACTAATTCAAGAAATTCTGTATAAGGAATGGCAGTCCAACTCTCTGCAAATGAAGCACCAGCAGAACGAGAGAGCAACGAAACTTTAGTTGCTTCTAATTCGTTTTTTACTTCAAAAATATCAATAAAATCATACGGACCTAATATGGCATAATGGGCAATCCATTTAATACTTGGTACTTTTTCTCTGACTAGCTTTAAAAACTTTTCACCTTGTTCTTTCCTTTTTTCAACTAAATCGGGATTTCTAAGTTTAGTTGCGAGTATAAATATTGGCACAATATATGCATGAGTAATCTTTAGCTATAAACATTACTTTAGATCAATTCTAGATGAGGTTTAATTTACTCAGGAAATAAGCTGAAATTGATTTTCATGAACGGAAGAAGAATAAAATGAAAAAAAAAGAAATATTTGTTCTTATCTCATTACTCCTTAAAAGTTCAAAAAGAACGAATCACTATTTACCTTTTTGTAATAATTATAAATAGGAAATATTTAAATTTAAGCCTTAGAGACTGAGAAAGTACTGAAATTAAAAATAAATAAGTGTAGTATTGTGTGTTATTTTAAAAGAAATCATTTTAATGAACTTTCTTCTTATTATCTCATATTAAACTATTAGGATAAAGATTTATGAAATTCGTATCGGTACAGATAGAAATTCTAGAATCAAGAAAAGACTCTATCATAATTTTTAATATATTAAGATTCAAGATATTCTTAATTTACCAATACAATATAATATACCTTAAATTAAATCATTAAATTAATCTTCTAAAATCATTAAAATCGTAATTGTGATGTGTTTTGAAAGAAAAAGCTTTCTTAAAATATCTTCTAGACAATAAAGTATCTCAAGAACAAGCCGATATATTTGTTTCCATGCTCGATGGTTTTAATAAATTTCTAAAAACAGAAAATTTAGATGTTGATTCAATTCCTAATGGTAAAATACTCGAATATACAGAACATTTAGTTGAAAGTAAAAGCGATACTGTATTGGATTTATTAAGGGCGGTAATCAATTATGCTAATTTCACAAAAAAATATGATTATATAATTGAAGTTACTGATATTTCAGAATCGTTTAATGCAATGGATAATCTTTATACCAGACTTGCTGATCGATTCAATGAACAAATTCGAGATGCAATATTTGAGAATGTAAGTATTCTTCCTTTAGGAGCTGATCCAGATAAAAAACCAGATATAACAAAAGTAGTTATGAAAAGATTAGAAGAAAAGCTTGGGGAAGATAAAACGATAGAATTATTAGCACCTTGCTTACACGGTCGTCCTCTTGAACCAATTAAAAAAGATAGAGAGGATTTCATTAAATTAAACGACATTGATGAATTCATAAAACTAAAGAAACAAGAATTTGTTGAACAAGCTCAAAAACACCAAAAAGAGGGAACACTATTGTATGCTCAGTATGTAGATGATGAAGTAGTAGAATATATAAAAAATTCTCCAACAATTACTCCCGGAATAAGAAAAGGAGACAAAATAATAGCTACAAAAACACCTTATCAAATTAAGAAATTTCTGAATGTTAAAGATGAGAGGATGAAAAGATATTATAGTTGTTATTGTGCTTGGGTACGTGGAGCAATTAAAAATTGTACTGAAAAAGAAATTTCTCCTAATTTCTGTTATTGCAGCACAGGATTTACCAAAAAATATTGGGATATAATTTTCGATCAACCAATAAAGATTGAACCACTTGAAACACCTCTTACTGGAGCATTAGAATGTAAATTTGCTATACATATTCCCAAAGAATTTCAAAAATGAATATATCTCTTACATAAACAAATTTGATATATTATTAGTTGTTTCTACGATTGATTCCTTTTTAGATATTGAGCGACTTTTAAGGAAAGACCAATCAACTTTACCAACTAACCATTTTCCCTCAGGATTAGTTCCTATTTCAGTTTTTATAATTATTCCATAATTCATCATTTCAAGTTTCTTTCCACCTAATCCAGAACAAAAATCTCCTAAAGAATAAGCGATTAATTTATTAATGTTATCAAAGGGAAGAAATGATAATGGCTGTGGACAGTGTGAGTGATGCCCAATCAATAGATCAAATTTGTCTAATATTATTCTTCCATGATTTATTGTTTCTATACGTGGATATAATTCCAATTCATAACCCCAATGTGGAAATAGAATATTACATGAATCTTTTTTTAGATATTGGTAAGATTCCTCTAATTCAATTAAATAATTACAAGGACGGTTTGACCATCGTGTACTTCCAGTAACTCTTACATCCTCGTTCAAATCCACGAATGGGCTTTTTTCAGCGCCAAAAACATTAAAGCCTCGCTCTTCTAATTGATTTACTGAATGTGAAAAACAGCATATTCCAAAATCACCACTGTGATTGTTCGCTAAAGACAAATAAGTCTTATTTGGTGAGAACATGGTTTCAAGTGCATCCAATATCTGTGGTTTATGTCGTTTGTTCATGATCTTTTTCTTTGATGTGATTGTTCCCTCAAAATTTCCTATAAGATAATCAGATCCTCTAACAAATTTCTTAACACCATCATCAATTATTAAGCTCTTAAAATTCATATCCATAATATCCCCTATAAAAGTTATAGTATATTTCGGGGTGATTTTGTTTGCTATATGATTTTTAGAAATATAATCAACATTCCCTTCATTATTCTTATTAAGCCCGAATACAGTACGTTTAATTCTTCCTAAACTCTCCTTTAATGAATAGGGAGATGTGAGAGTAATACTATTAGAAAAACGTCCAGTTTTAAGCATAAATTTATCAACTCTTAGCGGTTAATTTTCTCGTTTTTTAATGATAGTTAGATTAAGATTATATTTTTAGTTTTTAATCCAGAACTATTATTGGATTCTTGGATAAATATTGGACAATGAATCCTGAAATATGCTAAAAGTAGATAAATACTTCCTGAAACTTTAAAAAAATTAAAATAAGACTAAAAAAAGAATTTAAAAAAAAAGACACTATAAAAAAAATTAAGATTTATGGTATCTCTCCGCCTCCAGCGATATAAGCAATAACTGCGGTTACAAGTCCTATAAATGCTAAAACCTGCCAAAAACTAATCAGTAACAGGATGCCTCCAAGAAATAATCCTATTATTGATACTGCTGGACTACTGTCCTTATTATAGTAGAATCCTGCTAAACTGCAAATTATTACCATGAACGCTAGAGGAGCGGCAAATAAATTATTCCAAATGTAGAATGACATTAATCCATGAACATCAAAAACCACTATCAATATTAATCCGAATATATCAAAAACTAACCCCGCAATCCCGCAAGCAGGTAATTGATATTGTAATTTGCTTTCGGACAACTTATTTTTTATAATTATTTCTGCAAGTATGGATATTATAATGAAAATAAAATTCAATGTAATTAGAATTTCAAGCCTTTGTCTTGACAATAGTATCCCTATTCCTATTAAGAGCCCAATCATTATTACAAATGCAGTAATGAATTTTTGTTCTTTAAGCGTAAATTCTCTAAATAGTTCTGATGTCATACATTGCTCTGTTTCAACAATCTTTTCCTCAACTAATTCTTCTGTGCTCATTTTACTAACACATCCTTTTTCTTTAATTCAATATAAAATTTTTTCATAAAATCACCTTTTTGTGTTTAATAATACTTAACCAGGAATTTTATATTTAGTTTTTTATCCAGAACCTTGATTGGATTTCTGGATAATGATTGGACTACAAATTATTTGGCCATCATCATTTCCAAATTATAACCTCTCACGCTTTATCTTAATTTTAATAATGATAAATTTTAATTTTATAGAATCAATTTAATATCTACAGGCAGGTGAAAAATATGACAAAAGTAGCAGTTATCTCCACAAAAGATCGTGTTTATGGTGTAAATAAGTCTTTAGAGTTATTAGCTATCAATCCTGTTAAAGATAAAAACGTAATTTTCAAACCAAACTTCAATACTGCTGATCCTCCTCCCGCTTCAAGTTCAATGGAAACAATAGAGCAGCTTATTATTAAATTAAAGGAAATGGGTGCAAAATCTATAACAGTTGCGGAACGAAGTGGCCCAGCTAATACAGCAAAAGTATTTAAGAAAAAGGGTTTAAATGAATTAGCAAAAGAATTAGAATTTAAGGTAATTGATCTAACTGAATTATCTAAAGAAGATTTTATCCTTAAAAAACCTCAAAACTGTCATTGGAAAGATGGATTTCTTTTTCCAAAAATTTATAATGATGCAGAATGCATTGTTGAAACTTGTTGTTTAAAGACTCACATGTATGGTGGCCACTTTACACTATCATTAAAGAACGCAGTCGCATTAGTACCTAAAAAATTTATGAGTGAATTGCATTCTTCTAAACATCAAAGACAGATGATAGCGGAAATTAATGCTGAATACAAAGCTGATTTAATTATCATGGATGGTCTTATTGCCTTTGTAGATCGTGGACCAATGGAAGGTACCCGAAAAGAAGCAAATGTCTTTGTTGCTGGGACAGATAAGGTAGCAATTGATGCGGTTGGAGTTGCTCTTTTACGGATTCTTGGGACAACACCAGAAGTATCTAATGGTCCAATTTTTGAGCAAGAACAAATTAAAAGAGCAGTAGAATTAGGAGTGGGAATAACTTCATCTGATGAAATTGAATTTATAACTGATTCTGAAGAAGCGGAAAAACTAGTGGCACAAATCAAAGAAAAACTTAATGAATGAATAGAATTTTTTTTGAATGAATAAATAAAAACTAAAATTTTTACTTATTTTTATATTCCTTCTTGGCTTTCTCATTCTCCTGACAAAGCGGCACGTGCTTTCTCTAAGTCATCAACTCCGAGAACTATTCTATTATTCTCAGCAAAATAGATTAGATCAATATTAACGCCAGCATCACCTATTTTACGTGCCATATTCCCCCCTGTGCCAGGTTTTCCCACAATATGACCTATATCTACAACGAGTACTTCACGCACGGCACGTACTTCAAAACCAGCATCTTCAAGTAACCAGCGGGTTGTTTCTTCATCTTCAACCAAAATATGGACAAAGGCTTCATTTTTTAAGGGAAATCCACATAACCCTTCCATATTGATGCCATTTTTACCCAAAATTTCACCCATATCCGCTAATGTACCTGGTTGATTTTTTAAAACAACAGTTAAATCCTTCAATATTTATATCCTCCTATTATTATTTATTTAATTTATTAAATTAAATCTTATTTCGTTTTCACGAGATTTTTTTGCAATGCTTAATTATGTCTTTTCCCTATTTAAGCTTTCTTTTGAAATTTCTCTTATATAAATAAAAATAAAAAAAGATATGGAAATAAAGGAGTATAATGTTTTTATAGTACTGAAATAAAATCTTCTGGAGACCTATAGATAACAATATCATTTACTATTAAAGTCCATTTGAATAGTATTATTATATGTTGTGTTGTACAATTAACAAAGCCATTTAAAATAAGTCCTTCGCCAGAATAAAGCTTATCGTCAATTAGAGTAAAGTTAGTACCAGAAAAGGTTCCGGTGTCGAAAGTATAATTTTCTATTGGATAAAGATACGGTGGTACTAAAATTGAAAAGTCTCCACCTCCTACTCGATACAATGAAAGATTAACCGTGATATTATAATAAGCTTGAGGAAGAATAGTTTCATTTAAATTTTCAAGTTCAATTCTAAATCTTGCAAGATCATTTGGCAAAGTCATTGAGTTATCCATATTAAAATCAAAAGATATGGCAAATAATTTGACTATTATTGTATGTGGTATTCCCAAATTGGAAGTGGTATTCCCAAATTCATTCGATGCTTTCACGAGGAATTCATATGTTCCAGAAGGCATATCAAGAATCTGGTAGGTTGTCTGTGAACTGGGCAGATTTCCGATTACCAAGCTATTATTTCTATAGATTGAATAAGTTTCTGCTAATTCAGATTCAGTCCAATTTAGTATAAAGGAACCATCAATATCAGGATTATCTGCATCACTTGATAAAATAAATGGTCTTGGCGCGAAATTTTCTAAACTATCATACGCTTCAAATGCCTCTGATCCATAACCTACCTGTCGTGTGAAAGCATTTACAAATCCTGCTAATTTTAACTGTTGCAACCCTCCAACAGTACTATATGTAGGGATGTAATAAAAAACAGTTCCTCCAAGGGGATATATAAGGGTATTTCCATTTCTGGCACCGGCAATTAAAGTAATTTCTTGTGTTGCTTCAGTTACATATGTATCTCTCGCAGTTTTAGGACCAATTAAGTTCTCAGTTGAATTTCTTGTATGATAAAAAATTGCTTCTCCAAAATTATCTCCATGCCTCATAACGTACATTCCTGCTAAAGTCCTCGCTTCTGTACCTTTATATTCTACCAAATCTAACCCTATAAATTCTATCCCATCTCCTAGATTTGTTTCGATATAGAAAAGATCTCCATTTTCCGGTCGTTCATGGAAATCATCTCCTCTCTTCCATGTCTTTAAGTCTTGCACATGATATTTATAATTTGCTTCTAATTGTAATTCGAATAAATTTTCAGGATATCTTAATTGAAATTTTAACCATGTAGGAATATCTTGCCAATCGTAAGCATCCATATAGTGCTTCCAAAGTGAGTATGTTGAATCAATGGTAGATTCTATTAAACCAGGATTTTTATACATAACCATTTCCCCATTTTTCACATCTACTAGACAGATTCCCAAAAATCGCAATATTGGAGAACGTGAATATGATCCTATATTTATTGAAGTAAAAATTGAAACTGCATAATACATCTTATTATTATAACTATCAAAAACTAAATAAGGATCATAATCTATACTCAATTGAGGTAAAAGTATGTTTCGTACACGACTTTTCACGTTTCTATTAATCAAATAAGAGTATTCACCCCCTTCAAAAACATAACCCCATAATCCTAAGTTTACAGTATACCAGAATGCTTCTAAACCTTTAAGTACTCCATCTGGTTCACCTTCGTAAACATATTTATTGTTAGGAATTCCACCTCTCCAACCTGTATCTAGTAATATCGATTCATCATACGCTCCTAAACCCGCCTTAGAATTTTGTTGTTCTAAAAACTTCTTACTTTCAGATTCTCCAAAGAATATTGGATAATCTTCAGAAATGTTAAAAATTGAACTTATATTAACTAACTCTCCTGTGAATGTATCCATTGCTAAGAATCCTTCAATGTGATCATATAATTCAGTATTAGTTTTGACAGGATCTCCTGAAAATTGAGATAATCTAATAGATTTTGGAGCAACCCAATATTCTGTTCCATCTATATAAACTATGTCAGAATCTGCTAATCCTTCGAATGTTGTACCTATTTTTGCTGCTAAACTCTGAACAGCAAAATCTTGATCGAATTGTCTTATCTGTGATATCATTTGAGTATCATTCAAAGGATCTGATGATAAAGTAAAATTTTCTATTGATCGTTCTTCAATCATATCCAGTCCAGCACATGCACGTGTCCAAGAGATTTCCCTATTAATTTTTTGAGTCCATTCATATTGCGAATAAACAGATGTGTTGCTAATTGTTACTGCTGGACCAATACTAGTTAGAGCAGGTAAGGTTATGAGGAAAATAAGTACACCAGCTATTATCCCCATTTTAATTCTCTGAGGTTTCAATATCACGTAATTTTTTGGATTTCTTTTTAATTTAATGCGTCCATAAATATACACTGAAATACCTAACCCTATTAATCCTATAAAAGCAATAACTAATGACCACATTTGTAATAACTGAATCCCATTTAATGCAAAACTAGGTAAAGAAAAAAATATTATTCCACAAAAAGAACCAATTATCATCAATGCGTTTGATATTATATTATAATCATTTCTTTTCAAATAAAAATTACTTGCAATGTTTAAAACCATTCTAAAAATTAAAATTCCTAAAATATAATAAATTAAGGGTAAATAAAGCCTCGAGTAGATAAAAATAAATTCAATATTGGTATTATTCGGATTTAGCAACACATCAAAAGCGTCGGTGAATAGTGTAAACGGTGATAGTGTTATTGCACCTTTTTCATACAAATACATAACCCATGAAAACTGACCATCGAAGTCCAATAGCATCCCAATTAAATAAAACAGGACGAAACCACCAGTCCACCAAAAAATCAATGATTTTAGCCTAGAGGGTTTACCAAATCTTAGGCGGGTACCAATTATTGTTAATAAATTTTGATTAGGCGGTAAACTCATTATTATACAGCCAGTAATAGCTCCAATTAAAGCTGTCTTATTAAAAAAGAAATTGATTGACCAGAAATTCAAAAAATAGAATTCATAATAATTAAGCCCCCCGGCTTTATTCTCATAAAGTTGAGCACTTAAGTTAATTGGCCCAAACCAGGCGGGCCAAAACCAGAAGATCGATAAAATAACTAAAATTATTACTACAGTGGGTAATAAAATTTTTAAATATTTTTTAAATCTCGGAATTTTTCGAAACACAGAAGCTACAAGTGATTTTCTTGTAGGAGGCTTGCCAGATCCTTCAATTTTATCAATTTTCCCACGCTCTAGATTTTTTACTTGTTGTTGTACTTCATATTTTCTATTAACTTCCTGGCAATCTTCACAATAATAGTTAAACTTCTCGTGTTTTTCGCAAGATCTTTTTGTCATATCTATTCATCTTATTAATTAAAGTTAAAAATTGTAGTTATATTTAGTTTATAAGATCTTTTATTTTAAATCTTATTATAAGGGATTTTAATAAGGAAAAAATTGAGTTAATTCTTTTTTTCTATTATCTGTAAAAATAGTTAAATTTAAGCAGAGTATCAATATCAGATTGGTAAGCTCTTATAAATTTTTATTCTATTCATTAATTATACTAAAAAAATCTAATTATAGCATAAATAAAAAAAGAAAAAATAAAATCTTTGCTCAAGAACATACTCCCTCCCTCTTACCATCCAAAATCTACCATCACTACTTTACCGCTCCGGACATGCACAATTCCCTCATGCCCTAAGCCTGAACCTTATGGTTCCTCTTTCAACACCACACACTCGTGCTATTGAGAGTGGCGGGCTGAATAGGTC
>Ga0209977_10001365_pt1 | contig 10692 bp, 5 predicted proteins | sample SumtaG_2_FD_183113 | JGI IMG/M metagenome (GOLD analysis project Ga0209977, IMG submission 183113) | Deep subsurface microbial communities from Indian Ocean to uncover new lineages of life (NeLLi) - Sumatra_00607 metaG (SPAdes) (version 2) | ecosystem: Environmental > Aquatic > Marine > Oceanic... | reverse complement strand
TATATACCGCTCCATCAATGGCACCTTTATGGACAACGCAGAGAAATTCGCTCTTTTCTACGTCGACCTCGGATTCCGTTCTTTCTAATTCTCTCTCTTCCTCAAGAGTCATTCCTGCCGCTGGAACTTCCTCTACACCCGCTAACTTTTTCATTTTATGCGCTTTCGCTTTCTTCACATCTATTGAGCGCTCGGGAACGATGGGGCGTTTCTCGGGGACGGGTTTGGCAGGTTTTCCCACATTGGGTTCAGCTTTCGAAGATTCAATAATGGTTTCAGCAGGTACTTCAACCTCTGCGCTCGTTAATGTTTCTTGTGTTGCTATAGTCGCGTCCTTATCTTGAATAGATTTTACTTCCTGAGCCGCAAGGAACCTCCCTTTCTTGTCCTTGATCGCAATTGCCTGCTTTTGAATTTTTTTCTTCCTAACTGTGTAAGCTCCGCCAGAAGAAATCGCAATTACGCTTCCAATAATTATGATGATAACGATGATCAAGAAGTCGTTTTTCTTAGGTTTTTCATCGTCTTTATAGGTAGAAGCAGACGTCTTCTCGCCTAAAGCGTAGTACGAAAAGCTGGTGGTTCGGAATTCAATGTAATTTCCTGTAGAATTTATCATGATGTCAATTTCCGTCCATGAGCCGCCCCCTAGATATTTTAGTAAAGCGAGCTTTTGTAAGTGCTCCACATCGCCAGGGTCGAAGTAAATCCGAATTGTTGCGTTTTCGATGATGCTATTGTTCAGCTGGTAGTTCTGATCATAAACTTCGAAGGAATAATAATACAACACAGAGAAATCGGAGGGTTCAGTAGCACCCGAAAAAACGCTGGTTTGTCGTATAATGTCAAAGAACCCTATATCGCTTACATTTATAGAAAGATAAATACCTAAATTACTTATCAAATCTTTGATATTAAGTATGGAAGCGTTTAAAAAGACCGCATTGGGATTTATCAAAATGATAGTATCATTAATAGGTCCTGCCTCATTTGAATACGCATCCTGAAACTTTATAAATACCATTTTTTCACCTGCCCCTAGTGATAATTCCCATAGTTTTGAAGTAGAATAAGGTTGCCAAGGAGACCAACTACTTCCTTCGTTCATAATACTCATTTCTATTGATGTATTGTCTTCTGCGTTTAAGTTAAGAGTTACCCATGAATTATTTGTGTATAAATCTCCTGAATTTATATTAATTGAAATATTTTGAGGTGGTGTTAAATCATATGAAGAGACATTTACAATTATGTTTTCTAAAAAGGTTTTGAATCCAAATTTTGTTGCGTTGATAGTTAAATTGTTAATTCCAACACCTATATCCTCTGCTTTTATTAGGAGAACATATTGTTGTATAATTGGAAATTCTGTAAAATTTCCTAAGGTGCTCTGGTTATCTTTTAGTTGTACTAATGCTCCCATAATATATTGGGCCGACAGAGATTCTTGATAAATTACAGTTATATTTAAAGTTTGTCCATACTCAAGCTCAATATATGATGTAACGGTAGAATTCAAGTAATAAGTAGTATTAACGTCTCTTTCAAGAATATCAATGATAAACTTTATTTCCTCAGATGTGTAATTTGTTTTTTGAGCTGTAATAGTTAGATTATTAACTCCTAAATTCAAAATAGTAGAATTTATTATGATATAATATTTTGCATTATCTTCGATTAAAATAGCACTAAATGTATCTCCGGTAAGATTCACTAGAGCGGCACTAATATGAGTTAGCGTAGAGGCATTCACATATGTAATTGTAATATTTAATAATTCATTATAAGAAAGTGTGATAGATTTACTGAGGGTTTTGTTTAATCCGTTTAAGAATAAATTAGAAATTTTAGCTTGAATTGAAGCAGCTTCTAAAGTAATGCCAGTATCAATATTTACTGCACTATTGAAATTTATGTTGTTATCATATGAAACTGCATCTACAGTATAGATATCAATTAATTGCCCGGTTGAATTCCATTGTCCCGAATATGTACCATCTAGAGCTACTTGGTCTCCTCCATTAGCACCATCGTCATAAAGAGTGAGTGAGTCAAGTATAGTTCCATTTGAATATTTAATGTAAGCAGTCGCGTTTAAAACACCTGATAAATCTAAAATATCAATTGTTATCTGAAAGATTGTTCCCGGATTCCCCGAATCTGGATTGATATTTCCATTTGAAAATGTAGGACCTGTATTATCAACTACTTGGATTGAATCGGTAGTGGAATTCCAGTTGTTGTTATTATCTTCCATATAAATTGTGTAGGGATAATTGCCTGTACTAGAGGGAGTCCAAGAATCATATCTCCACATATTTCCGCCGATGAATGTCATCGAATGGTTGGCTCCTTCAAATTCGATTTTAACTTGGTTAATCCCACCGGGATCAGAGACATTAATCGAAATTACTTCTGTATTCCCTAATTCTAACGGATCTTCGCTTTCAATTAAATTGGAATAGGTTGGTGCCGTAATATCAGGAGTAACCTGGATCGAATCACTTGTAGAATTCCAGAGGTTGTTATTATCTTCGATCCATATAGTATATGGATAATTTCCTGTACTTGGAGGGGTCCAGTTATTGTATTGCCATGTATCTCCAAAAATGTTTGTCATCGAATGATTGGCTCCTTCAAATTCGATTAACACTTGATTAATCCCCGAAATATCAGTAGTGTTAATAGTGATTATTTCTGTAAAATACAATTCTAAGGGATCTGCGCTTTCAACTAAATTTGAATATGTAGGTGGCGTAGTATCAACTACTTGGATTGAACCGCTAGTGGAATTCCAGTTATTGTTATTATCTTCCATCCATATCGTATAGGGATAATTACCTGTACTCGGAGGGGTCCAATTATTATATTGCCACAAATCTCCAAAAATGTTCGTCATCGAGTAGGTAGCTCCCCCAACTTTAACATCATCAATATGCCACCAATCTCCTGGATTCATACTACCCCCGACATGCTGTAATCGGATTCGAAAATTCGCATGAAGCGCATCTGCGGGTAAGATATAATTCCGTGTGTAGATCTCTCCCTCTGGTATTCCACCGAAGAATTGTTCTAATAATGACCATCCTCCAATATTATTATAATAGTAAAGAAATAAATCCTCTCCAGGATCTGGTGGTTCACTAAATCCAGGATCACCTTTCCGTATCCAAATAGAAAGATTAACTGAATTGGCTCCAGATAAATCAATTATCATTGAATTAACTCTTGTTCCTGAAAGTCCAGCAGCATCAATCGCAAGGGAGTAGCTACCTGAATTGGATGTCGCAGAATTAATTTGAGCATTACCATATTCAACAGTCCATTCAGGTCCAAGAACCTGATCCTCGAAATCGTCTTCAAAAAATATTTCTCCAAATTCAATTAACACTTGGTTAATCCCAGAGATATCAGTAACGTTAATCGAAATTACTTCTGTATTCCCTAATTCTAACGGATCTTCACTTTCAACTAAATTTGAATAGGTCGGTGGAGTTGTATCTCCAGAAGCGGTAATATTTATTGAAAGAATTTTACTCTGGTTATAATAATATGGCTTACTGGCATTAATTACAATATTTTTCCAACCAGTACCACTAAAATCTGGGTCATCACAACTTATTGTGATGTTATATGTGCCATCTCCAAAGTCAGCGACATTATCACTTCTATAAGAAACCCCTCCATCTAAACTATAGGATAAACTGGCTCCAGAAATCCCGGTAGCTCTTGAAGTATCTTCAAAATATATATTTATATCAAAGATTTCAGAATCTGTATAAGAAGAACCGTTTGCTGGAGCAGTAATATTTAATTGAGTGTTTCCAAAAACGGTTACATGAGCTATATCACTTTGATTGTAATATCTTTGTTTATTCAAGAATACCTCTATATTAAAAGATCCATATACAATGAACTCAGGATCCGTCCAATCAATTGTTATGTTATAATATCCATTTCCATAATCATAAATTGTTGTTGTATAGGCACTTGCATCAACCTCAACACTTACAGCTGCCCCACTAATTCCTTGTGATCTAACTGTATCCTCATAATATGCAGTTAAATTGAGTGCATCATCAGAACTATATATTGGATTATCTGGATTCTTAACCAGCGTTATTGATGTCTCTCCGTAAACAGTTACATCTATAATTTCACTATGATTTTGGTATCCTTGTTTATTCACGAATATCTCCATATTAAAAGATCCATATCCACTGAACTCAGGATCCGTCCAATCTATAGTTATATTATAATACCCATCTCCGTTATCAAATATAGTAGTGGCATAGGCTGATCCATCAACCTCAACCGTAATATCTGCTCCTGTAATTCCCACGCTCCTTCCTAAATCCTCAAAGTATGCGGTGATATTTAAAGCCTCGCTGGATAAATAGACTGCTTGATTAGGGACTTTTGCAAGAGTTAGCTCGGTATCTCCTATAACCGTTATTCCAAGTATTTTACTCTGATTATTATAATTTTGTTTACTTACATTCACCCTTATATTAAAAGATCCATATCCACTGAACTCAGGATCCGTCCAATCAATAGTTATATTATAATACCCATCTCCGTTATCAAATATAGTAGTGGCATAGGCTGATCCATCAACCTCAACCGTAATATCTGCTCCTGTAATTCCCACGCTCCTTCCTAAATCTTCAAAGTATGCGGTGATATTTAAAGCCTCGCTGGATAAATAGACTGCTTGATCAGGGACTTTTGCAAGAGTTAGTTCGGTATCTCCTATAACCTTTATTCCAAGTATTTTACTCTGATTATAATAATTTTGTTTACTTGCATTCACCCTTATATTAAACCAACCATATCCATCAAACACAGAATCACTACAATCTATAGTTATATTATAATACCCGTTTCCATAATCAAACCAAGAAGGTGAATAGCCCGACCCATTAACGTCTATATCAATGGTCGCTCCAGAAATCGGTAGATTATTCGTTGTATCGTTAAAATACATAGCTATGTTAAATATATCTACTGAATTGTACATTGAATAATTAGAGGGATTTAAAATCATCAAATTAGATTCATTATAAGTAGGAATAGTTCCATCGTCTATGATTAAATCATAAGGTTGATTAGGATCTTCAGAATAGGAGAGTACAATTATAGTATAATAACCGCTAATAGTAGCAGTATAACTCACATCCTCATTGTCCGTGGTAGTCTCACTTTTATTCACTTGGCTTTGTGTTGTATTATATAGATGCAAATCTAAATCTCCATCAGCGTGTGTAAATAAAATATCAACTTGAATTGTATTACCTGATACAACGGAGACATTATAAAAATCATAATCAGTTCCATCTAATATCAGATTAGGATAAGATCCCGAAGTTAGAATTGGAGCTTGATGAAACCAATCATTTTCCTCATAAATATCATCGATTACCCCTAAATAATTAATTAAAAACTCATTCCATTCAAAATTTTGACCAAATGCGAGATCATCATAAAGTTTAGAATAACCGGTAGTAAGTGTCGGAAAATATATACTTAATCCATGGGAATCAGGGAGAGAATTAGAGTGCCTCTCTTCAATAACTATATCTGTGATATTATCCATTAAATATTGCGCAGAAGTATCAACTGGTCCAGTACAACGAGATTGAACTTCGTAAGCAAAATCGTACAGATCTATATGATTTGGAGAACCGTATTCTTGAGAAGCAGTTCTAGCATTTGTAATGCTGGTTTTTTGAGTTGCCAAGCTATCATTTAAATCAGTAATAAAATTGGCTAAACTATTTGAAAACCCAGTAGTAATTGGATTAACCGCTGCATTTGTAATATCAGCAGAAGGAAGATAAGAATCGTTATATAATATTACAATTTGTGCTCCTAATTGCGCTGGTGTACAAGTGGGATTATTTAATAGATAATTTAATATATCATCATAAGGATATCCATCGCCAGGTTCATTTTCTTCAGATGCTACAGTGACATTAATATAATCTTTTACTTGATAATGAACTTCAGTCGCTCCCATTAAACAAGCATCAAAACATAATAAATCAACAGGATTACTTGATAAAACTGAAGAAACTTCAGAAATGCTTAAATAATCATCACTATCGGTTTCATCAAAGCAAACACCCCCGATATCGCTTCCATACATAACACCAGATCCATGATCCCATAGAACTAAGGCATACCTATCTGCGGGATAGTTAGTTTTTCCCCACTGAATAAAATTTTCTAACGTAGTAGCAGAACCCATATTTACTTCACCGAGATTTTGGACGACGGTAGAGGATATCGTAGAAGGATTTGCATCTTGGGTAATATAATATCTTCTTGCCTCAGTCCAATCACCATTAGTAGAATCATAACCAGGAATACGATCTATTTGTACTATTACATTTATATTAGAATCAGAACCTTCAACTTCCATTTCATTTATATCATCTATACCCGCTGCCTCTAGATCACAATCAGCATCTAAATAGACCATAAAAGTCCAGTTTTTAGGATATGAGGATTTTGGTGCTTTTTTAGATATTTGATCGACTATTTCCTTATCGGAATTAGGTAGAGTTATAAAAATATTAGGTAGAATTAAGAAAACAAGGAATATCATATAGATTAATAAAAGAAATACTGTGTTATTCAATTTTTTCATATTTTACTCCTCGTTTCTCGTTTTTTTTAAAAAATTTTTGATTTTTTATTGCTAATTTTTGATTTTCGTGAAATCACTTTATTAGGTTTCAAGCTAAATATTTTCCCCTTTTTTCAACTATATAAAAATATGTCAATTTTGTATTTATAAATTATTGTCAATTTTATGATACTATCTCGTTAAGAATCTAATTTTTTAAAAATTTAGTTCATAAAGGAATAATCGTGTGTCCTTTAAGAGTATAAAATCAAATAAAATAAAAAAAAGGAAAAAAAATTTATTGCATTAGGACTATTGTACCTTCTCCAGATGTTACTACCTCATCATTCTGATTTTTTACTATCGTATCACATATGATAAATTTTAATTTACCATCTTTTTTCGTAAATTTATCTTTTACTGTACCAACAGCCGTCAAAGTATCGCCGAAAAACACGGGTTTAAGAAATTTAACAGTTTGTCCACCATACAAAATACCTGGTCCAAATAATTTGGTTCCTAAAACAGCTGAGATTAAACCAGAACTCAAAGCTCCATGAGCAACTTGTTTCCCAAACATCTGAGTTTTTGCATATTCGGGATTAACATGTATAGGGTTATAATCTCCAGTCACTTCAGCAAATTTCATAACGTCCTCTTCGGTTATAGTTTTAGTAAATTCAGCAGATTGTCCAATTTCGTAATCCTCATATTTCACGGGAGTTAGATCTGACATTTTTTATTTCACTTCTCTTTATTCTTGATTGTATGTTTAATTATAAACTAATGAAAAAATAGATAAAAACATTGATGTTTAACTCTTTTGAATTTTAAAAATTATCAATTTTTTTTAGCCGTAAAATAAATCAGGATCAGTTTCAAGATACTCTACATAAAGATCTATCAGTTCCTTTAATTTAACAAGCTTAAGAGTAGTTTCTCCTACCTTTTCAATCTTCATTATCTTTCTTTGCAGGCATGGCCCTTCCAAGTTGCGAAACTCAGGATAGAGACCAAAATCGGTTTCCCATTCATTTTCCGGATATTTTTCAATAATCCATTGCGGAGGAGTTAATTTTTCCATGATATGGTCGGGTAATGTAACTCTCTCATCCACTAAGTGCATTGCGGTGCAGGAACCTAAATCAACACCAATGAGAAGAATATACCCGCCTAAATCTAGTAATTTTTTTCATCCTCCAAGACTTGACTGACCTCCTTTATCGACTATTTCTTTAGCTTTTGATCCTTTTGCTGCAATGGAAAAAACAGGATGCTTACTACGCAAAATCCCTTCCATCTTTCTGAATGTTTCAGGTATTATTCCAGTCCAACAGGGCGTTTCTTTTGGATCAAAGGGTAGAATTTTAAATTTCCATAAAAGACCAATCGTTTTTTCTTCAGAAGTCCGTTCAAATTCAGTTCGGTTGGTAGAATAAGTAGGTATTACTATTGTTCCCTCATTACATACAACTTCAAGTAAAGCATCTATCACAGCCATTGCTCCTCCTTTGACATGGTCGAAACTACTTAAAGAGCTATGAACTCCAAGAATGAATCCTGAATTTATACCTAGATTCTTTAGTCCATTTTTGATATCCTCTTTGGATACAATACTCCGATATTCTTCTTTCTTCTCCAAATTTCAAGAACTCCGTGAGAAATTTAATGTTTTATGTATTCAATTCTTTAAATCTTAAATTAATTTAGAAATAAAAACGTAATGTTCCAATTTTAAAAGAATAAAAAATATTATTTCTTAATGATTCAATTTCTTAACCTAAAATATCAATAATAAAATAAAAAATAGGAAAAAAAAATGGGTAAATTAGCTCGTAAAATCGCAATGATTGGAGCTGGAATGTGTAAATTTGGTAGAAATTTTCCAATGAAGAGGAATCCCGATATGTGGGTCGATGCGTGGATAGATGCTGTGAGTAAAGTAGATAATGGCATTGAACCTAAAGACGTTGATGCGTGCTATGTTGGAAATTATTCTTCCGATTTATTTAATCATCAAGGTCATTTAGGACCCCAGATGGCAAACCTAGTGGGGCTTACTCCAAAACCTGCTCCAAGAATGGAGGGCGCATGTGCAAGTAGCGGTGTAGCACTCCGACAAGCCATATTAGCCATTGCATCAGGCGTTCATGATGTAATTGCTGTATGCGGTGTAGAATGTATGAATGAAGTCTCGACAACTTTAGTAACTGATACTCTAGCTACTGCTTCTGATAACCAGTTTGAATATCCCGCAGGGGCAACCTTTCCCGGACTATATGCTGCCATTGCGTCAGCACACTTTCATAAATATAGTACTACTCACGACGATTTAAAAAGAGTCGCTATAAAAAATCATGCTAATGGGAAAGAAAATCCTTTTGCTCAGATGCAACAATCAATGGAAGAAATAATGGCAAGTAAAATTAAAAGATTTGAAAGCCAAGGAAGAGACATTCCTGATTGGAAAGATGAATTTGATTTCCTTAATAGTCGTTCAAACCCGATGATTGCCTCTCCACTTCGCTTGTTTGATTGCTCGCTCGTTACAGATGGGGCGGCATGTGTATTCTTAGCTTCCGAAGAAGTAGCCAAGAATTTTACAGACACACCAATATGGATTACTGGCACGGGACAAGGAAGCGCAGCTTTATCTTTGCACGATAGATCAGAAATCACTACTTTTCTTGCGACGAAAGAAGCAGCAAGACAAGCGTATGAAATGTCAGGGTTAGGTCCAAAGGACATACAAATTGCTGAAGTCCATGATTGCTTTACTATTGCGGAAATTCTAGCAATGGAGGATTTAGGTTTCTATGAAAAAGGAAAAGCTGTTGAGGCTATTAAAAATGGGGAATCAAAGAGAGATGGTGCTAAGCCAATTAACACTTCGGGCGGATTAAAGTCAAAGGGTCATCCAGTTGGTGCTACAGGCGCAGCAATGGCAGTAGAGATTTTTAAGCAGATGAGAGGTATTGCCGAACGAAATCGACAAGTAAAAATGGATGTGGATAAAGCACTTACGCACAATCTTGGTGGGAGTGGTGGTACGTGCGTTATCACAATCTATCAGAAATGAGGTGTATAAAAAGATGTCAGAAGAAAAAGAAATAACAGTTCAGAGTTATTTGGAATATATTGCTAGCAAAAAGTTAATGGGTTCTAAATGTAAAAAATGCAATGCAATGTTTGTTCCTCCAAGGAAATTATGTATAGAATGCAATTCTACTGATTTAGAATGGATTGAGATGTCTGGAAATGGTAAAATTGCTGCGTTCTCTTGCATTGGAGTGGGGACAACATTCATGGCAGGAAAAGGGTATTCCATGAAAAAGCCTTACTGCTTCTCTGTAATAAGGCTTGACGAAGGTCCCATGATTTCTGGTCAGTTAGTTGGAGTTGACGAGTCTAAACCGGATACAATTAAAATTGAAACTCCTGTGAAAGTTAAATTCTTGGAAACACCAATTGAAGGAGACGAACCTCGAGTCGATTTAGGGTTCGAACCAGTTTAATATTTTAAAAAGTTTATTTATTTTTTTTATTTTCAATTTTAACCATATTATTTATTATAATGATACTATATCTTATTATATAAGCTCAATTGTAGTTTTGAACTCTAGGTGGGTGTTTATTAGGAAGCAACATAAAATAATTTTATTGAGCACATCGACAGTAATAAGCGTTCTAATAATAACTTCTCCTTTATTATTAAGTAATTTATTCTTCCAAAATATCAATGTTGATTTAGAATTTGACAGAGATGATGCATATTATTATCTTAAAGACCAATTAGATATCGGTTATAGAATTCCGGGAACGCAAGCCCGGGAGGATTGTGCCAATTATTTTATCTCGGAATTTCAGAAGATTGACTCTGATTTTAGTTATACGGTTCATAATTTTACAATTCATTCAACTGATTGTCAGAATGTATTGTTTAAAATGAATGAAGAAAAAAGTAATATTGTTATTTTAGGGGCACACTATGATTCCAGAGCAGAAGCAACTAAGGAAGGGTCTACTGATACTGTACCAGGTGCCAATGATGGTGCTAGTGG
>Ga0209977_10001362_pt1 | contig 10702 bp, 24 predicted proteins | sample SumtaG_2_FD_183113 | JGI IMG/M metagenome (GOLD analysis project Ga0209977, IMG submission 183113) | Deep subsurface microbial communities from Indian Ocean to uncover new lineages of life (NeLLi) - Sumatra_00607 metaG (SPAdes) (version 2) | ecosystem: Environmental > Aquatic > Marine > Oceanic... | reverse complement strand
TTGTATTAGCCCTGCTTTTTTATTATATCCATTTTATTTTATAAGTGAGTGTATAGAGTATGTTTTATTGAAAGGAGATAGTCATGGAATGGACAAATAAATTTTCGTTACCAGACCGTGTTATACGTGTCTTAAAAGGAAGATATAAAGAACACAGGCCGGAGTTAAACCGGCTGAGTATTACAGATTTAATTGACGACCCATTACCTCGTATACTATTTATCAATCATTGGGATGATATAGTACGGGATTACTCTGACCTAATTACTATGGTACAAGGTATATCTCTACATAGTAGGTATGAGGAATGTGCATCGGAAAATGCAGATGTAGAGCATAAGTTTGAGGATGTAGTAGAGGGAATTATTGTTGTAGGTAAAGCTGATTGGTGGGAAGGACCTTTGTTATTAGAGTTGAAACAAACAGGGGTATATGGCCCAAAATATAGGATACCTAAATGGACTAAACAGATGAATATGTACGGGTGGCAGCGTAGAATAAGAGGTCATAATGTAGAATTATTAGGTGTCGATGTATGGTATAGGGATTGGAAGCAAGGTAATACTTATTGGAGGGATTATCCCCCTATTCCTTACGAATACATTAGCTTAGACTTGTGGGACTTAGAAACACAAGAAAAGTATATACGTAGTCAAGTGCAGAAGCATTTAGCCCATCCCGTATTTGATAAAGTAGAACAGTATGAGAAGCCTTGCTCTGATAAGCAGAGGGGTATTAGATGGGAGGCTTATAAAGGTAAGAATAAGACACCTACGAAAGTAGGGGATACATTTGACGAAGTAAGACTATGGTGTGAACAGCAACCACAGAAGTTTGAGATACGAAAGAGTAACCCAGTTTTTTGTGAGAGGTATTGTCGTAGTAGAAGTATCTGTCCATTTGCGAAAGGAGAATAAAATGGCGGGAGTAATAGCAATAACATTTGTTCTCACATGTTTTGGCTTGGGAATTTTTATGGGTTATCTTGACGAACTTAAATGGAGAAGTTGGGATGATTACTTTGAAATATGGATGAAAAAGTATATGAAAAGGAGGAAGAATGAGAAACCCAGAGCGTATTGATGAGATACTTAAACTAATATCTGAGATATGGCATAAGAATCCTGATTTAAGATTATGTCAACTTATAGGTAATTGTTGGGACGACCATGAACTACGTGATAGTTCATACGATGATTCATATTATGTAGAAGATGTTGTATTACAGGATAGATTAATTAATACATATTTAGATGGAAAGGAATAGTATGAGAAAGAGTAAATTGGCTTTAGTAAAAATTTATTTGCGAAATGCTGGGGGTGCAGGATTTGAATACACTGTTAGTGCTAAAACATCTGCTGAACTCAATGCAAAAGTTAGAGAACACTTAGGACAAATTGCGACTGGTGGTTATCGTCATTGTAGCAAGGGGTTACTTGAGTGGTTTCCTCCACATTGGATTGATAAAATTAAAGTAACAGGTGATGTATCAACTGTGTATCCTGATTGGCCCAGCGGAACATAATAGAAAGGAAATAGTATGAAGAAGTTACCAAAACAAATGAAAAGTTTAACTAATCTTAAAAATGCTAATTCACAACAACTACATTGGTTATTAACACATAAGTGCCTGCATCGGCATAACTATGTCCGTCATTTTAATTGTTTTATAAAAGATTATGAAATAAAAGAACGAGTCGGTTGGCTGGATATTGAGACAAGTAACCTTAAAGCCAACTTTGGTATAGTGCTATGCTGGTGTATACTTGATGAAGATGATAATATGTATCAGGATTGGCTAACCAAGAAGGATGTTCTATCTGGTGATGAGGATAAGAGAGTGGTTAGTACCTGTATTGATACTATGCGGTCTTTCGATAGAGTTTGTGGGCACTATTCCACGTATTTTGATATACCGTTCTTGAGAACCCGTGCAATAATACATGGGTTGGACTTCCCTAAACACGGCGAACTTTACCACACAGACGCTTGGAGAATGGCTAAGACCAAGCTATGCCTGCACTCTAACCGTCAGGCTGTAGTAGCTGAATCCTTACAAGGTAAGACTATTAAGACCCGTATATCCCATCCTGCGTGGCGACAAGCTATGATGGGTAATGAAGCTGCTGCTATGGAGGTTTTGGAGCATTGCAACTGCGATGTGCAAGACTTGAAGAAGAACTATAATTCGTTACTGCCATATTGCCGTATTTTGAAGAGTTCTATTTAGTGTTACTTTGTAACACGCGATTAACAAAGTTAATCTAAGGAGTTAAATATGAAAGAATTTGAAAAGTGGCGAGAACAGGATAGTAAAGGTGCTGGAATATGGACTACTGCTGCATATAAAAAAGGTTGGAAAGCAGCATTGGAGTGTGTTCAAAATATAGCTTGTAAGGGTGGTATATTACAGAATGATTTTGTAATTAGGAAATGGATTAGAGAGGAATTGGAGGAGTAGTATAATGAATAAGAATTATAATTCGTTTTGTGTTTATTGTGTTGGGGGAAAGATAAAGGACATCCGTGAATGTACGGATAAGGCTTGTCCTTTCTATCCATTCCGTAGAGGGGGCTTGGAAAAAAGTGTCGAAGCCGATATATGTAAAAAGATATTATATGATACGGGGGTGTTACAATGAAACGATGTATGGATTGTAAATATTTTAAGAATAGAAAATTCGGCCCACACTGTGTATATATTTATCGTGCAGAGAAGATTTGGACACATTTACACGCTTGTAGTTCTTATGTTCGTAAGAGGCATAAATTTTGGAGGGAAAAATGATAGAATTTAATAACTGGTATGAAAATATAGAAAAGGAATACCCTTTGTATCAAGACAAGGATGGGTACAATATAGGGAATATCAGGGCATTAAAGGTAGGTTGGAAGGCTGCTTTGGAATGGGTGTTAAAGGAACGTGAAGTTTGGGGAGAAGGGTTTGATGATTGTGTCTTTGGTACGATAATAGAAGAATTACATAAGGAGGAGTAGAGATGAACACAGTTGAATGTCAATATGACTGTGGGGGGCCTAAAAAGGGTAAATCTATAAGGAAATTTGAAACAGGTGCTACGAGAGATGCGATAGAAGGTAAACTAAGTTATACTAAAGGGTTATCCCCTATTGTATTAAAGAGATACCTACAATATCTTGATAAGCACAGGCTACAAGCTGATGGGCAAAAAAGAACCTTTGATAATTGGAAACTGGGTATAGACCAAGAGACATATCTTGATGGGTTAGGACGTCACTTCTGGGATGTGTGGTTGCTGTGTCATGGGTATCCTGCGGAGGATAATCACGGCCCAGTTGTATTGGAAGAAGTATTGTGTGCTGTGATGTTTAATTCTATGGGCATGCTATACGAGTTGATAAAGGAGAAGAAAAATGGGTAAGATTAAAATACTTTTTGCAGTATTACTAATAGTTTCTATGCTAAGTTTGTCAGTAATTAATCTTACTAATGGTGATTGGAAATCATTTTGTTTGGGTATTCTTTATTCGGTAGCAAATGTAATAATTTTTATATTATAAGGAGTAGTTATGAAAGAGATACGAGCTTATATAAGTCACTCAATTAGAGGTAGGCAGGGTGTCAATGCTACTGCTGAACAAATGGTAGAAAATAATGAAAAAGCTATAGGGTTTGGCAAACAATTAACTAAGGAGTTTCTTGCTATAAGTTTTTATATACCTGGGGCTGTAGACGAGTTTGTAAAACCAGCATTTGATAAAGGTCACTTAACTCTAAAACAAATATTAGATGTAGATTGCGATATTATTTCTCGAAGTAATTTTATAGTTGTATTTGCTCCTGATGATTATATATCAGGTGGGATGAAAGTAGAAATAGATTATGCTACTTTACACAGTATTCCTATAATCTCTGCTATAGACGGTACTTATGAGGAGTATTATAAGAAAATTGTGTGTGCAATAAACTGTCACTTAATATCTATGCTGAGGTGAAGAAATGAGCGAAGCTACTAAAAATCAAAGATTTTTGAAAACACTACTTAACACAAAGTATATTGAAATTGTTATTGATTTGAAATCATGGGGGCTGCCTCTGCTTGTTGATTGGAGACACAACGGTATAACACGACCCTACTATGTGGATTTCTTGTGTCTACATTTTGAGATGGGGATAGACCCGTTTATTGACTACGCACTAGATAATGAAAACTTCCGTAATAACTAAACCGACTGAGTTCAAGGATTGGATGAGTAAGTGTAAAGACATCTTTGCACTTGATACAGAGACTACTTCTCTTGATTGGCTTGACCTTGAGATAATAGGATTCTCTTTGTGTGACGGTAAGCAAGCGTGTTATGTGGATATATGTAGAAGGTATAAGAAAGAGTTGCTAATGATTCTTGACTTTTACTTAAGTGAAGCGAAGATGGTGGTCATGCACAATGCTCCATTTGATATGGTGGTTTTAAGAAAAGAGGGAATTATTATATGAAGTGGATTAAAGTACAAGACGCAAAACCGCTCGGCCTGTGGAGTGAGAACCATACACACTTATCAGAAGATGTACTAATAGCAAATAGTTGTTCCGTTGAAGTTGGATATTATAATAGAGAAAATGGTATTTGGTATGTTGGTTGCCCATATGAAGATATATGGATTGATAAGATTACTCATTGGATGCCACTACCTAAGAACCCACATGCCTGATGGTATTAAAAAAAGAAGGGATAGAAATATGAGAAATTTACTTGTAGCAGGTAACTGTACAATGCCATCATCTGTAGGTATTTTTAATCTGCCTCCGCTAAAAACATGTACCTCTTCTGATTGGTGTAAAGAAAATTGTTATGGACTACAAGGAAGATTTATATGGCAGTCTATAAAAAAGACTCTTGAATGGAGATTAAAGCAAAGTTTAAGATTTGATTTTGTAGATAAAATGGTTGACGAGATTAAAAGACGAAAGCGGATAAAATATGTACGACCACATATAACAGGAGACTTCTATTTTTTATCATATCTTTGTAGATGGTTTGTAATTGCTAAAAAGTGTCCTGACATACTATTTAGAATAACAACAAGACGGCAAGACTTGTTATACTTTATGAAAAAACATAAACCAAAAAACTTTATAATTCGAGAATCCACAGATAATACAAGAAAATCAACAGGGTTTTTTCCTCAAGCTACAATTAAAGGAACTAAAGACTCAAAGAGGTTTTTTGTTTGTATAGATGATTGTGAAAAATGTAAATTTTATTGTTATTATCATCCTAAAAGGAATGTGGTAACAGGAAAAATTAGATAGATGCCTAAGATATTCGACACCCTCACGGCGAGTCATTTGCTTTGCGAGACGTTATCTGAAAACGGATTAAAGTACCTTGCAGAGCATGAACTTGGTATACCCAAAGAACAGATAAAGAAGTATACCGAAGTGACACCAGGGACACAGGAGTTCTTTGAATATGGGATGAATGATGCGATATGGACTTACCAGTTATACAAGAAGTACTCCCCCCAAATAGAAAAAGAGGGGCTTCATCACCTTGCTTACGATATCGAGTTCCCGTTCCAAAAGGCGTTGATGTGGCTTGCAATTCATGGGATACGAGCAGATGTTCAAGTTGCTAAGGTAATGAAAGAAGAAGTGCAGCACTTATATTATGAGATAGAAAATGAGTTGTTAAAGATATTTGGTGGCAAGTATGAAGTAACTATCACACCAAGAAGTCGGGTGACATCTTGTGAGCCGAGTATTAATTTTAACAGTAGTGACCAAGTAATCCCCTTAATAGAAGAGTTAGGGTTTAAGATATATGAGAAATCAAAGACAGGTAAGAAGTCGTGGGGCAAGCAAGCAAAGAAAAGATTGAAGGGGAAACATCCCACTATAGATTTGTTGATTAAGTTAGGTAAGGTTTCAAAACTACTTGATGGATTTTTAATTCCATTTGAGACATTTGTAGAACGGGATGGGAGAATCCGAGCATCTTTTCATAATACTGTTTGTGTCACAGGTAGGCTTAGTTGTTCATCTCCAAATATTGAGCAGCTACCAAAAAATAACGACATTGCTAATATCCGTAATTTATTTATTGCCGAGCCTGGCAATGTTATTATTGTTGCTGATTATTCTGGTCAAGAAGTACGTATAATGGCACAGGAGAGTGGTGATACCAATCTAAAAGGTGCACTACGAAAAGGCTATGATGTTCACTTAGCTACAGCTAATGAAATCAACGGGTTAAATATCTCTGCTCTTGGCTTGACCGATAAGACAGAAGAGCACAAGGCAGCAAAAGAGAAGTACCACGAACAACGTGATGATAGTAAGTGTGTGGTGTTTGGAACCGCTTTTGGTAAAACTGCTTATGGGTTTTCTAAAGACTTCAACTGTTCAGAGAAGGAAGCACAAGCGTTCATTGACAAGTTCTTCGCCCAGTACCCAGGGCTTAGACGGGCTATCGAGAAAACCAGAGAACGGGTATACAAGCATGGGTTTGTTAAGAATATGTCAGGGCGTAAGAGAAGGTTCCCTGACTTCCATAAACTGAATAAGTGGGGTAAGGAAAGATGCCATCGGCAAGCTTTCAACATGAAGATACAATCGTATGGTGCGGATGTCGTCAAAGTAGCTGCCGCATTAATTGTGTTAGACCCTAATTTAATGTTGGTGAACATTATACATGATGAGTTTGTAATTGAGTGTAAAAAAGAATATGTGAAGAAAGGTATGAAATATATTCGTGATTGTATGGTTAGAGCACTACCAATATTTCTACCTTGGGATATAGATATTTCTTTTGGAGAACGCTATGGCAAGTGTAAATAATCTAAACGAGTTACCAAATGATATTAGGCAACAGTATATAATAGAGCAACAACAGAAAGAAATAAGGGCTTTAACTAAAGAACTTGCTTTATATAAAAAATACTGTAATCGTCCTGTTATAATAAAAGAGGTAGTACACCATCCGGCAAGAGGTAGAGACTCTGTATGTCTTTATGGTATAGCGGCTTATGACGAAATTATTTATATGTGAGGAGGATACGTAATGCCTGATTGGACATATGAGTGGGTAAATATTACTCCAACGCAAGATGCAGAGTTCCGAGTAGAATGTGAACGTCAAGACCAAATATATGAACAGCAAATGCAGATGCACGAACAACAAATGGAAGAAGAGAGACAATTAATAGAGGACAAAAAGAAGTACCCATTGTTCTTCTTAAAAGAGGGGATAGTATGATATATGTGGTACATACAATTGAAGTGATACTAACCCTTCTTATTATAGTATTAATTGCTACGTGTTTAACCTTAATATTTATTTTCATTGAAGAGCAGCGTGAAAACTGGCAGCAAAAAAAGCAAGAACAACGATGGGAAAAAGCACGTAAAAGATATTTACGAGAGAAGTGTAGAAGAGAATTACATAAAAAGGAAAAAGAAAAATACCCATTGTTTTTTCTAAAGGACGGTATAGTATAATGAATGAGGTTAGTGTATTAGAAAGTGCAATTGTAGCAATTTGTATGACTTATATAGTTTGGTGGATTCTTAGATTATGTAGGAGATTGAAAAAATGAATAAAGAATTTGATAAGTGGTATGATGAGTATTCTTATTGGGCTGAAATAGATGAAGGGGATTTGCCTTATAAGATATGTAAAGATGCTTGGGAGGCTTCTTGTAGTAAGAAAATTAAAGAACTTGAGAGAGAGAATGAAAGACTCCGTTGGAAAGTTGAACACCCCTGGAATCTTGCAAAGGGAGGTTTAGAATGAAAACCACCCTAATAAACTATAGAACATACAATCTTGACCGCTCTAAAGTTATACCTATTGATAGAAGGTCTATGTTTGGTAATCCATTTCCTTTAAGTAAGTATAGTAGGGAGGAGTCTATTCTTCAATATTCCGTATGGTTTTATAGGCAATTAGAATTTAGACCAGGTTTTGTTGAGGCTGTTAAAAAGCTAAAAGGGAAAACTTTGGGATGTTGGTGTACTCCTTTACCTTGTCACGGAAATGTGATTATAGAATATTTGGAGGGTTTAGAATGATGAAATTAAAGTCAGATTGTATTACTTGTGAAGTTTGGAGAAACGCTGGAACTACTTTATTATGTTCAAAAGCAGATTGTAAAGAATGTGGTAAAGATGTTACAGGAAAATTATCATATTGTGCTTGTAGAAATTGTAAACATTTAAGGAATAAATAATGCGATGTATAAATTGTAAATTTTATATTACCGCTGAGGAAACGGGAGATGAGCCTGGTTGTCTGAATGATGGGGATGTAACTTCTCCCGAAGATGATATAAACTGTGTTGAAGGTGGTGATGAGGAATTAGAGAACTTTGATTAAAGCAATAGCCAGAGTAACAATTGCAGATAAAGCTACGCCCCAAGCAAGCATAGTATATCTGAAATGGTGAACATCGTGATTGGAACACCACTTTTCTATTTTCTCAGTTCTCACATCAATACGAATTAATAAGTCGTGGTCATTCACCGTTTTAACTCCCGCCTCAATGTAGCCAATGCTTTGTTCTTAGCTACCTTTACGATTATCTGTACCCTTGCAACTCTCCTCTTATCCTCTACTCCTGTAAAGTCTATCCGAGATAACCTCTCATCAACAAACTGTGCAACCAATTCCTGATACCTGTTATATCTCTTATCATTAAGATACCAGTTCTTAGGCCGCCTACTAACTCCTACACTTACATCCTCAACCCATTGACGATTAGGTTTAGATAACATACCAGTAATCCTCTTACCTGCCCTCAACTCCTCTTCTTTTATCCTCTCAATAGATATGGGTTTACCTACCCGTTCCTTCCTTATTCTTTCAGATAGAACTTCAAATTGTTTTCTATGCTCAGACCGCAATCTATTTTGTTCTCGCATATTTAATTCATCCCAATCTACCCCATGCTTAGTCTGCGATACAATATCCCTAAACTTGGAGCGAGTCGCTGCTGCGTGAACTGGATATGTAGCTACACCAATTGCCATAGTTGATGTAGGAAACGCTGTAAGACTTCCCCATAAACCATCAGCCATACCAGCTTCAAACGTGGCCTCAATAATTTCAGGACTTACTGCTCTAACTACAGCCTCAAATCTTGGTATAGGTTCCCCCATCCAATCCTTGCCAGTAAGCATAGTCTTGGCAAAACCTATAGCAGCAGTTTCTCTTGTTTCCAAATACCGTACTAATGTGTCACTTGCACTCGGTACTCTTTTACCAGCAAACTCAGTAACCTCCTTGCCAGTAATCGCCCCCTTAGTCTGCATATATGCACTAACACAGATACGAGCGATTGCCCTGTAAAAAGGCCCATCACCCATACTTGGGTCAAATACCTCATTAAACCGTCTTATTTTACCCCAGTTACCATCCAATATATTAAGCTCACCATTCACATCAGGCTCTTCCTCTGAATTTTGTAACCTCATCTGGCGTCCAATTAGAGCCGGAATAGCTGTGAGTGCAAATATACTGGCTATATTAGAAGCAATAATTTCACCAGCATACAACCTACTACCCTTATTAGCTATCATTGCTTTAATAGATAGCGGCCTACCAGCAGTCATAGAGGGGGAAAAGAGAACATAATTAGCTGCTTGCTTTAATCTTCTAAGACCAGCATATTGTTTACCAGGGGGCACTCTAAGAATCTTCATAAAAGTATTGTGTGTCTTTGCTCTATTTTTTAACCACAATTTTTCTTGAGCAGGAGTAAGATTAAGCTTACGCACACTTTTCATAGCGTTATCATACAAACTTTTTTGCATTGTATTAATGCCTGCTACAGCGGCAAGCTCAGCCCTTCCAAGTAATTTGCCCCACGCTTGAAGTCTCGGAGATTTTGATGTTAACAGTCTCTCAGTTAATCCAAGAGCATAATACTCTAATCGTTTAGAAGAATAACCTGCTGTACCCACATAGTTATACCCAACCTTCACAGAATGGTCATACCCAGGACTACTCTCTACTGCTGTTACCGCCCTCTTTGCATATTTTTTATCAAACAACCCTCTTGTATTAACCCAATTTGCCTTCATATATAAGATTGGATGCCTTGCACCCAAACTGCGTCCCTGTCTGTACATTTGAATATCATAACCAAATTTGGTCTTAAAAAACTGTATAGCTAATGCAGGTAACTCCCACCCACTAAAAGGTCTTTTCTTTATTAAATCTCTAAATAATGTTTCTGTAGCTTCTTTTCCAAACACAGGTTCAAGTAATTGAAATTCGTAGTTGGTAGGTATACGACCTTCCATCATTTTTGTTAAAGCTTTTTCTGTACCAGTACGCTGAAATTGGCGTTCAACAGGGTAGACTTGTTCTATTCTCCTGCCATAAAATTCTTGCTGTTCAGGAGTCAGTTTCAAAGGCTCTATCTCAGGTACAGCAGCTTTACCCTTGTATGCCTTCCTCGCTCTCCTAAATGCCAATAACCGAGGAGTGCCTGCCTCTCTTTCAAGCTTGTATCTTTCTTTTCCTGCTGCTGCTTGTCGCTGGCGTAACTTTTTTACTGCTACTTTACGCTCAGTCTTATTCAATAGTTGAGCCTTCTTAGACCAGATAGCTACCGCTTTGTTAGTAGTGTCTATAGTAATTGGTTTGGCAAGTTTAGTTAGACCAACCTCTGATATAGGTATAACTTTACCAGGTATTTCTTCAAATAGAACATTTACA
>Ga0209977_10001361_pt1 | contig 10703 bp, 8 predicted proteins | sample SumtaG_2_FD_183113 | JGI IMG/M metagenome (GOLD analysis project Ga0209977, IMG submission 183113) | Deep subsurface microbial communities from Indian Ocean to uncover new lineages of life (NeLLi) - Sumatra_00607 metaG (SPAdes) (version 2) | ecosystem: Environmental > Aquatic > Marine > Oceanic... | reverse complement strand
CCAGCACCTATCTTCTAGATTCATGATAAATGTCTTAATCTTGAAACTAATAAGGAAAACCATTCATGGAAATAATTGAGAAATTAGAACAGAGTGTTCTAAAAGGAAATCCCAAAGAGGTAGCGCTATACACCAAAGCGGAACTGGAAAAAGGAATATTCTGGTCAGATATTTTTGAAAACACCCTAATCCCGTTAATGGACAGGATTGGAAAAGGATTTTCCAAAGGAACCTATTTTCTTCCTGAGTTAATTGTGACAGGAAATGCTGTGTCAGGGGCTCTTGAAGTCATAAAGGAGAGTTTGGGAGAGATTGAAATAGAGTCAAAAGGAACAATTGTCATGGGAACCATCTTTGGGGATCTTCATGATATTGGAAAAAATATTGTGATAATGACCCTTGAAGCAACAGGATTTAAGGTTTTGGATCTTGGGATCGATGTGCAACCTGAAGAATTTGTTAAATCATGCAGGGATAATAAAGTCGATCTGGTTGGGATATCGGCATTGTTAACCACGACTATGTTGAATATGGAAACAGCAATAAAGCTAATTCGTGAAGAGGTAACTGGTATAAAAATAATGATAGGCGGCAATCCTATAACACCGGGATTCGCAAAAAATATCGGGGCCGACGGGTATGCTCCTGATGGGTACCAAGCTGTACTAAAGGCCAAGGAATTGCTAAACACGTAATAGTTCAGCCACAAAGCCACGAAGACACTAAGTCATAATATAATTCATCTAATGGCATTTTTAATAAACAGTATAGGCGGCATCTACAGTTTTTCAGCTATTGATTTTTCTCTTTTTGATAAAGTTTCATAATTCATATCCCTTCTTTGTGCCTTGGTGCCTTAGTGGCCGAATTGTTACCTAAACATTAACTAAAACCGCACCCAATAAAGGCATATTCATAAATCATAGAATAGTAACAATCTGCCACATAAAGCTTTTTAAAAGAGACAAGACAAAAGAGGACATTATCCATGAACAATAGAGAGAGATTTCTATCAGCACTTACATTGAAGGAACCAGACAGAGTGCCTTATTTTGATTTTTTTTTAGATGATATATCCATTCTCAAGGCCGCCAAGGCACTTTTCGCCGAGGAGATACCTGAGATGAAGGCCATGAAAACCGTGGTCGATCATACATTAGATGATGATACCTATAAGTACCAGGATCTGCTGTTTGAGATTATCAAAAAAATGGATATCGATGCCATTGGTTCATGGGCATTAAATGCCTATGAACGAATACCTGATAAAGAAGACCTGGTTAAAGATGATTATGGGATTGTTTGGAGATTATCAAAGCACGGCGAACCTATTCCTGTGGAAGGCCCTGTCAAAGATGAAAGTGATTTGAAAAAGATTACCACTGTTAAGCCAGATCACAGTAATTTTAAGCTATTAGGATATATCAGGGAAAAAGTGCCCGAAAGAGTGCTTATATTTGGACTCACTGATCCTTTCAGGCTCTGCTGGAGCCTCCTTGGTGGATTGGAAAAATTTCTCCCTCTGTACCTCACGAATCCGGATTTTTGTCTCAAGTTGACCCGTATCGCCACAGATTTAGTAAAACAGGAGTTTCAATTGGCTATTGATTTAGGAGCGGAGGTCTTTATCCTAGAGGGTGATTTAGCGTTCACAGCTGGTCCGTTTATGAAAAGAGATCATTATCGGAAATTCGTGCAACCCTTCCACCATGAGATATGTGAGATGGCCCATAAGCAAGATGTTCCAATGATCAAGCATTCAGATGGCAATATATGGATGATCCTGGATGATCTTATTGAAGCTGGATTCGAGGCGTTTCATCCCATTGAACCCCAATGCATGGATATCACTGAGGTCAAGAAGCATTTGACGGGTAAGGCATGTATATTTGGAAATATCGATTGTATGCATTTACTCCCCTTTGGAACAAAGGAAGAGGTTGCCGCATCTGTCAAAGAAACGATACAAAAGGTCGCGCCTGGCGGTGGATATATCCTCTGCTCTTCAAACTCCATTCATCCGGGTTGTAAAGGTGAAAATGTTATCACTATGTTTGAGGCAGCTAAAAAATATGGGGCATATCCAATTGAAGGAACTTAGTTCGCTTCGCTCACAACCTGTCGAGAGCCTCCAGGTCGTGCGATTGGAATAGTGGAATAATGGAATGCTGGAATAATGGGTCTTGGTAAAATGGGACATTGGTTTATTGGCAAAGTTTTTCTTGACATGGAAGTTAGTAATGTTAAAAGATGAGAAACTTCCTTTTTGAATCAACATTCCAATATTCCAACATTCCATTACCCCATGTGCGACATAAAAACTCAAGCCTCATTAAATTCCAGTATTTTCAGTAAGTTGTATAATTTCCGAGACGTTTAATTAGTAGATGGCTTTCACCGATACCGAGCTTACAGAAAAGCCGGGAAAGACAAATTAAAGGCTGATATTCGTTTTAAGTTTCAAATTCGGTTCCCATAAAGAAGGTATCTGTTCTCAAGTAGTTAGGAAGGCGATACATGCATTTTTGCCACTTATTAAAGTTTCAAAAATAAGAAAAGAACCGTGCTCAGAAGCATCGTGGTTCCCAAGAAAATGAACCCAATCGGAAAGCTGCCATGTTCTCCTAAAATGCCCAGCAAAGAAGGGACAACACCCGCTCCAAATAGAAATGAGATCGGAATTATCATTGAAACAATAACATTCGTGAAATGCTTTGATCCGATTCTGGATAGAGCGGCTAATCCCGCTGGGAAAAAACAACCAACCATTACGGGTTGCAGGAAAATCACGAGCAATAAGCTGGTACCCGATGTCAGACCCACCAAAGCCGTTAAAATTCCTGAGCCCATCACAATAACAAACATAGATTTTTTAATACCAAAACGATCCACAAAAAGCCCTGAAATCACGATTGTCAAGACCACAGAAATTCGAGATAAACCGAATATGGTATTTGCCGATACGTACTCCAGGCCCTTTTCGCTGACCAGATAGGTAGGAAGCAGCGCATAAACTCCCTGCTCCCCGCCCACTGCAATCCCAAAAAGAGCTGTCATTATCCAGAAGTTGGGATGAGTAAGTATCGATCTTAAATTCTTCAAATTAGGTTTTGAACCAGCAAAATCTCCTCCTCTTCCAAAAAAAGCAAATAGAAACGCCATCAGCAGATTCGTCAATCCTATCACAATAAGCATGCTACGCCAGGAAGTATATTTTGAAAGTAATACGACGAAAATGGGCCCTGCAACAAACCCTATCGTAGGGCCCAATTCATGGGTAGCCATGGCCTTTCCTAAATCCCTTGGAACCGCGAGGGCACTTACTGTGGCTATACCGGAAGGAAGATAGAGACCAGCCCCCATACCTAAAAAAAACAAGCTTATTCGGACACCGGGTAAAGATGTGCTGAAAGAAACAGCAATAAGTGATAAGCCGCATAGAACAGCTGAGAGAACAATGACCTGTCGATGGATTAACTTCGAAGACAGAAATCCGGAAAAAAACATGGTCAGGCTGAAGCCAGCAGATATTAGCATAAAGAAGCTTGATGCTTGAGCATGAGAGAGATAAAGATCCGCCTTAATCGTCAATAAAAGAGGAGAAAAAATAGCTCTTGAAAGCACATTCATGAATTCAATACTTACCAGAAAGAGAATGGGTATCAGTTGCATGCGAAAACTGCCGAGTTCCTCGTCTGACATCATAGATGGTTCTCCTGAAAATTATTTCTTCAGCTTTGGCTCATATCCCATGCTGAGGATTAATCTCTTTCTGGCTTTATTGACAGCACTGTAATCCATTTCCCACATTTGTGTTCAGATTCTGCAGAAGCGTAATCTGGCATAGACGAAATAAAAATTTGACCCCCTTCCCGCTAAATTCGAGAATTTGCGTCTAAAGGCTGACTACGACCCGGTTCAAAGAATGGGGATTTAAGATTTAAGTAAAAAGAGCCGCAAAATCGTGGTAAAATTTCTTCATGCCCTCTTCAGGACCTGGGACATGAAGTTCGTACTCCAGCGCAACGTCACCGGCATACCCCACCGCATCTAATTGCTCCATAATCCATGGGAAGTCGATCTGCCCCTCACCAAAATGCTGCATTTCGTATCCGCCGCCCCCTACAGGTTTACAGTCTTTAAAATGACAATGGACGATCATATCTTTCATTATCTCTAAGGCGGTACGATAGTCAGTGCCAGTGTCATGCATCAGGTTGCCGGGTTCATATAAAACGCCTAAAAAGGGGGACCCCACTTTCTCCACCAGTTCCGTAACCAGTTCAGGTGTTCCTGCGATACCGTCGCTGTGATTTTCGATACCCAGGTATATGTTTTTCTCGGCAGCATATCCTGCGGCCAGTTTGAACCAGGGCACAATTTTATCCAGCGTACTGGCCCGGTCATTTCCTGGAACAACGCGAATTGATCGCGCGCCGAAGAAAATCGCCAGATCAACCGCTCTTTTCAACTGTTCAAACTCAGTCTTTTGTTCACCCATGTCATCGCTGGAAAAACCATAACTGGTAAATTTTTCCGGATTCGTTACTTCCCATCCGTGGAATGAGAAGGCAATCCTGCGTCCATCCAGACCACCGCCCACGTATGTTCCCAGATTCGCAATCTTTAAACCGTGAACTTCGGCGGCAGTCTTGATAGATTCGAGATTACACTCACCTGGAAACAGCGAGAGATGGGGAGGCTTTTCTAAGACATCGACCTTTTTGAACCCCGCTGCGGCGATGATCTCAAACGCCTTCTCCGGGGAATAATTAATTAAAGCAATGCTACAAGTGGAAACACGTGACATATTCATAATTTTGACCACCTCTCTTATCACAATATCTCATTAATTTAATTAACAAGAGGCACTAAGTGCTTCGATTCGCAAATACTATAACGTATTCTAATGAGTATAATCTTTGCGATTGCTCACTCGCCTCGGCTGAGCCTTTCGGCCTCGAGCTCTAGGCCGAGAGGCTCGTCGCAGGCAGCACTTAGTCCCGAGGGCTACGACTGAGCTCAGCCGAAGTCTAAATAAATACGTCATCGAATTTATGAATCGAGGGACTAAGTAAAATTAGATAGTGTCTGAACGAAAAGTCCGGTTTTTGGTAGGTTGTGTTGAGCCCGCTGGGTTATGTTGGGTTTCGTACCTCAGCCCAACTTACGAAAATCAAGCATTTAACGAGGTATGATTTAAAAGGGCGAAATCCAACAAATCATCCAAACGGGTTTTCGTTCAACCACTAGATAGGTGTCTGTCCCAAAAAGCCGATACAGATCGCAGCGCCGATTGCATCTATTGGACACGCCTTATTATGAACATCTCGCAAATAACACTTCTCCGGAATTATTCCATCATTTTTGCAAGCGCATCATAAAACTGCTTAAGTCCGATATCAGGGGGCGGTGTGTGAAGCTCATACTCTAATGCAATGTCACCATCATACCCTAACGCGTCTAATTGCTCCATAATCCACCGGAAATTGATCTCCCCCTCGCCCATCAGTGAGAGCCCATAGCCCTTATCAGTAGGTGCACCATCCTTGAAGTGTACATGAACGATATGATCCTTCATTATCTCAAATGCAGAACGATAATCAGCGCCTGCTTCAGCCATGAGGTTATGCGGTTCATACACTACACCGAAATAAGGTGATCCCACCTTTTCCGCCAGTTCTCTGCACAGTTCAGGTTGGCCTGCTATACCATCGCCATGATTCTCCAGGCCCATATATATATTTTTCTCGGCGGCATACTCAGCACTCCGTTGGAACCATGGAATGATTTTATTCAGTGTTTTGGGATCGTCATTACCCGCGAATATGCGCATTGAGCGTGCACTAAAAAAAACAGCCAAATCAATAGCGCGGCGCACCTGATCCAGTTCAGTTTCCAATTCAGCAGGATCATCGCTTGAAAAGCCACAGCTGGTGAACCTTTTCTTATTCGTGGCTTGAAAGCCATGAATAGCCCATTGAACTCCTCGACCTGCTTGTCCGCCTCCAACGTATGTTCCCAGATTCGCAATCTTTAAACCGTGAACTTCGGCGGCAGTCTTGATAGATTCGGGATTACACTCATCTGGAAACAACGAGAGATGGGGAGGCTTTTCCAAGACATCGACCTTTTTGAACCCCGCTGCGGCGATGATCTCAAACGCCTTCTCCGGGGAATAATTAATTAAAGCAATGCTGCAAGCGGAAGCACATGACATATCCATTGATAAAGCTCCTTTCTTGTCTCGGCAATTGTCGATAGTGTTTATATCTAATCCAAACATATTGCTTAAATAGTTTCAATCCAAGCAATCGTTCAGGATTAGAGTTGATGAAATCGTAAAAAGTCTGATTAGGTTGACGGTATTAAATTATGTTAAAATTTAAGTTTTTACGTAATTTTCATATCTAACTACTATGTAAAGAGATTATATTATAACCCATTAAATTGCAAGTGAAAGACATGATACACAGAAGTAATCATAAACAGGGCATTTTTTCGACCCTTGGGGTTTTCTAAGCCCCAAAAGGCGAAGATTGCTCGATCAGTCATGGCCAGGCCTGTTTCAAAAAGAACTGCTCTGTGAGCTGCCTGTTGGCGAAATGGCCCCATTTTTTACCGGTGATTTTGGGCGTCCCACTAAAGATTCGTACACAGTGCTTGGTGCTCTTGTTCTTCAGTAAACCCATGATCTGACTGATGAAGAAACGGTGAGCCAATTAGCCCTTAATATACAATGGCATTATGCGCTAAATACTACTGAGGAATTTGATTCGACCACATCCTTTTTTAACTTTTTGGACACTTTGGCGAGGACATTTCGGGGTATATGTACTTGGCATCTCCGGACTTTTGCCTTTGGGGATTCTCCCTTAAATACCTTGCCCCGGCTTTTGTGAATTTTTGCTCAGCTCTCAAGTAAAGCCTTGGCTTTTTCAGTGGCTTCTCCTGCATCGGCCCCGTAAGCATCTGCACCGATCTCGTCCACATAATCCTGTGTCACCGGAGCACCTCCAGCCATAATCTTGATTTGATCCCGAATGCCTGCCTCTTGCAGGGCGTTGATCGTCTCCCGCAATTTCGGCATAGTTGTTGTCAAAAGGGCTGACATTCCCAAAATATGCGGCTTGTGCTCTTTGGCTGCCTCCACAAAATCCTGGGGCTTAACGTCCACCCCCAAATCGATGACCTTGAACCCTGTGCCCTCAAGCATCATCGTCACTAGATCTTTACCAATGTTATGGAGGTCTCCCTCCACCGTGCCGATCACCACGGTCCCGGCACCGATCGTGTCAGTCTCTGACAGGAGTGGTCGAACAATATCCATGGCTGCGTGCATAGTCTTTGCCGAAAGAAGTACCTCGGGAATATATATTTCACAGGCCTTGAACCGCTGGCCCACGATGTCCATCCCAGGAAAAAGACCTTTCTCCAGGATTTCGTAGGCCCGACTGCCCTCGTCCAGGGCCTGTTGGGTGAGCTTCTTAATTTCCTCGATGTTACCCGCAGTCAAAGCCTCTGACATTTTTCCGTACAGGTGCAACATCTCTATTCCTCCTTCCTCGGGTGATTTTCAGATTCGTTTTCTAAAAGGCACTCATTCAGGGCACTGGTAGTGCCTTGAATCCTGGATCCAGAATATGCTGGATATGTATAATGGGACAGAGTGAGAGCATTATCGCTTTGAGACCCGGAACCTTTCCGCCAGCCTAAGGTTCGATTACTCAGTGACATCCGCCTACCCCACGGCACTTTGTGTGTTCTCCTCAGATCAGGGTCAAGCAGCGGCGCGGGTTATCGACGAGGACGCCACGGATATCATTCTCCGAAAATCCCTTGGTCCGCATGATCGGCACGACGTTGCGAATAATGTGGACATAACCGTGTCCACCGAACCTGCGCAAACGCGTCTTCGTACAAATATCATGGGAGATCACAACTTGGTCACGGTAGCCGCGTCGGATCAGGTCCAAAATAAAATTGAGGCGTATACCATCGTTTGGCAGGTCGATTCCTTCCTGGAAAACGTAATAAGAAGACTCGATCCCGAAGAAGTCGAACTCGATCACGCAGCCCGTGTCGACGAGGCGCAAGAGCGCATCAAGGTCGAAGATCGTGCGGTCGATATGGCTGATGATCGTGCGGGTCGTGTCTCCCCCCGCCGCTTTGACCAGGGTGACATGATCATGGGGTGCGTTTGGGTGCCGGCCAGGGTGGATGATGATAGACGCCCCAGTCTCCTGTTGAGCGATCGCGGCTGCCTCGACGGTGCGGTGTTCGAACTCGGTCCATGGATGGCTGCATCCGATCTCGCCGATAATGCCCGCAGCCGTACCTCCGTCACCGACGTCCCCGTTGATGTTGCCGACAATATCCCGCCTAATCTGTTCGACAGTCTTCTCGACCACCTCCAGCGGCTCGAACTCCTCTATATAGTACCCCGTACCTAAAACAATGTGGATACCGGTTTCCTTCGAAATTCGCCGAAGCCCTTCGGGATTGCCGTTCATGCCGCCACAACTCAGCTCGACGATGCCAGTGCAGCCAGCCTCTCGAAGGTCGGTCAGCTCAAGGATGGCTATCCGTTCGTCCTCTAGGCGTAGATCGACCGGCTGCCGCATGCCCCAGTAATAACGAATCTCCCAACAGTTCTCAAGTGTGATCTCGACGTCCGGCAGGCTCCGCGCCGCCACATCCGGCGGTCTGAGGTCACACAGAATATGTTCGTGCATGAGAGTCGGCCCAAGTTCGCCTGGATCGATCAGATCAAGAACAGTCTGGATTTTGCCCCATCTTTCAGCCCGGGAAGTCATGTGTTAACTCTTTCTCTCACCTTGAACAGTTCCGCCGGGTTTTCCGCCGCCATGGAGAGTAAGTCTCTGCGGTTAAAACCCGCCCCTTCCATCAGCAACAGGAACTCGCGGAAGCCCTCTACGGGCGGGGGGAGGATAAATATGCCACAGTCGCTGGACAGGATTGCCCGTTCAGGCGTCGCCGCCCTCACCAACTCCGCCATTTGCGCAATTGAGACGGCGGCAATAGTATGTGCCTCCTCGTCCGCATGGGTGAATTCGACCTGAGTCGCGTGGGAAAGGGCATAGAAAGAGAACTCGGCAAAGGCTCCATTCGCCGTGATGGTTTTTATTTCGTCCGGCGTATAATATGCTGATGGGACGAGGATGCGGGTGACCCCCCGTCGCTTTGCCTCTTCTACGAGGCGCACTGCCTCTGGCCCAGAAATGTGGCCGGTATTTAACACGACATCCGATTCAGATACCAGATCCAAAATCTCGGGCAGTGGATCTGGCAACGGGCCTTTCTCGGAGATCTCAAGACAGGCTTCGATATATCCGAAGCTTCTCCCTTCGTAGCGGGCGATATTGCGGGTGTGGTGCGTCGGTAGCGAGATAAACCGCGCCGCAGTACCCGGCCCGTAACCATAGCGTAGTGCAATCCTGACCGCTTCCGCCGATACGCCACCCGCCAACCGTTCCATGATGAGGCCGCCAAACACATCAACGCCGAGATCGCCCAGTTCGCGCATCGCAAGCGCTGCGTAACCGGCGCTGTTGATGAAGTTGTCCATGAGGCCGATAGCGCGCATGCCCACTGCCGCCGCCTCGCGCGTCGCCTGAAACACGTCAACGCTCCGACCGGTGAGGTGTGGGCAGGCGTGAACATGGCAGTCGACCGCACCTGATAGAAGGTCTATACCTGGTTTCAACTTTTCTTCTCCATTTCGATGATGTTACCCGCAGTCAATTATAACCTCAGAATTCCTTTTGAAGGAAATATCACAATCCCCTCCTTGGTTCCATCCGTAAAGGACTTAATCGATATCTTCAGTACTTCCCAAACTCCCATACTGCCTCGTACATCGCCATGATGTTTTCCGGTGGAACTTCAGGTAGGATATTGTGGACCTGTGAAAAAACGAAACCACCTCCAGGCGCAAGGTCGTCAATTCTCCGTTTCACCTCGTCACGAATTTCCCCTCTCGTTCCTCTTGGGAGAATCCTTTGCGTGTCACATCCCCCTCCCCAGAATACCAGAATGTCTCCAAACTCCTTTTTCAGTTTTTTTGTATCCATGTCCGCAGCCGTCACCTGAACCGGATTGAGGATATCGACTCCGGCTTCGATCAGATCGGGAATCAACCGGTAAATCGATCCATCATTATGCATAAAAACAAAGGCTCCAGATATTTTCTTGATGTAAGAATACACCTTCTTGTGGTAGGGTTTAATCATCTTTCTATACAGCTCAGGTGAAAGCATAGGGGCCATCTGGGTCCCGAGGTCATCATGGACAGCCACTACGTCCAGATATTGTCCCAGGGAGTTCCAGTATTGGTCGAATCGTTCACAGTGGGCATTAGCGAGTCTGTCCATAAGAGTCTCGGCAAAAACGGGGTGCTCCAGGAGATCGAGAAGAAAGACATCCCATCCTCTGAGAAACTGACACGCTGCCAAGATATGGGCACAAAAATTGCCCCCCACCAACAGATAGTCCGTCTGTTCCCGGACCTCTCTTGCAACCTCACCCATCTCCTCAAATGTCATATCTGAATACTCTGGCATATCAGAATTGATGATATCCTCCATGTGACGGTCCAAGTCATCAACACTCTGGCATTCCCTTAGGGGCTCGTAGATTGGGTCGAAGAAATGCCTTTCCGGAGGTCTTATCGCGATTATATC
>Ga0209977_10001360_pt1 | contig 10705 bp, 13 predicted proteins | sample SumtaG_2_FD_183113 | JGI IMG/M metagenome (GOLD analysis project Ga0209977, IMG submission 183113) | Deep subsurface microbial communities from Indian Ocean to uncover new lineages of life (NeLLi) - Sumatra_00607 metaG (SPAdes) (version 2) | ecosystem: Environmental > Aquatic > Marine > Oceanic... | reverse complement strand
GCCAAGGCCGACGCCAAGGCCGAGAAGGCCAAGGCCAGCGCCGAAAAGAAAGCCGCTGCCGAAGCCAAGAAGAAAGCTGCCGCAGCCGAAAAGGCAAAGACCGAAGGCGGCACTCGCGCCAGCGCGTAACCTCCTCCCTGGTTCGCGCTGTCATTCCCCGCCCCCTCGTGGGGCGGGGTCATTTTCGAGGTGACCTATGCGAATATTTATTCCGACCTATGGGCGTTCGGGACAACAGACTACGTTTGAAGTCTTTGACGACCACCTGCAATCTAAGTACAAGCCGACCTTAATCGTGCAGGCACGTGAGTCACACCTATACTCACAGTACCCACACATCGCACTGCCTGCTGGCATTGAAACTATATCGCCCACGCGCCAGTGGATTTTGGATATGTTCAATGGCAACGTGTTGATGCTAGATGATGATTTACTGTTCTATGTGCGTAGGACAGATGACCGTACAAAGTTTCTGAAACCTAAGCCCCATGAAATACACCTAATGTTCACTTATCTTGAAGATATGTTGAACAGCTTCGTACATATAGGCATGATGGGACGTGAGGGCGGGAACCGTTACACCGAACCGACAAAGGAAGTTGGTCGCATTATACGTGTGCTGGGATACCAGACGCAAGTACTCAAGCACCACAACCTGAAGTTTACAGACATCCCGCTAATGCAGGACCACCACATGAACCTCAGCTTGCTGAAGCTCGGGTACCCCAACTGCATACTCTCAGAATTTGTCAACAATCAAAAAGGTGGCAGCGACGCTCCTGGTGGGTGTAGTCACTTCCGTACTCCTGAACTACTGGCGCAGGCTGCGTACAGATTGGAAGAACTGCACAAGCCATTCGTCAAGGCTGTAGTGAAGACAACTAAGGGAGCGTGGGGCGGGGGAACTCGCATTGACACTCGCATACAGTGGAAGAGAGCCTATGAACACGGCAGAACAACGACTGGCATACTGGATAAATCATCGGTGGAACATCCTGGTTAAAAAGGAGCGTGGTGACCCCAGGCCATGGACGACTGACCGCATACTGCAAGACTTTAGGTTCTGCAATGTGCATAGGGAAAACGATAAAGTTACACGTTGGATCGCACGTAGTTGGCGAAATCCCAATCCTCGCCATCCTAATCTCATTGCTGCTATGGTTCTTGCTAGGATGTTTAACCTACCTGGTCATCTAGCAGAGCTTCAACCTTTTATAGAGTGGGACATAGATGATATGTGCCGCGTGTCTAAGGAACGGAGGGCACGGGGGGACAAATGCTTCAACGGTGCTTACCTCATCACTACTTGCGGCGTAAAGATGGATAAGATAGACTACGTGTACCGCGTGGTGGACGATGTCCAAACTTTGTGCGATGGAGTAGCGTTGAACAGCACCTTAGAGGGAGCACATCGCTGGCTAACACAAGTCAACGGGCTGGGCAGTTTCCTGGCAGCACAGGTGATTGCTGACCTTAAGAACACGCCTGGGCACCCGCTTCAGAACGCCCCAGACCGCTTCACATGGTGCGCCCCTGGCCCTGGTAGCCTGCGGGGGCTTGCGCGGCTCGAGAACGGCCACAGGCCGTCTAAGAAGCAATTCCTAGGGGTGGCACAGGCCGCACGCCAGCGGGTTGTCCCCCTGCTGGACCACATGCCTGATATTGACATGCAGGACTTTCAAAACTGCTTGTGTGAGTTTGACAAATGGGAGCGCACATACTTTGGAGAATCAAGACCAAAGCAAAGGTACGACGGAAGGCACCCTGACAGTACGAACCCAGTACCATGATGGGAGGGTGATGGTCGTCCTAAACGTACCTGACGGCCCGCCCACTTGGATACAGATCTTTGCGTGCATTGAGGACGCTGAAGTATTTTGTGAAGACCACAACTTGGAGTTCATAGATAATGTCAGTACACCAGATCAGCAGGCTTAACGTCAATGAGAATTACCCCGATGGATTATGGTGGCTCAAGACAGCCGGCGAGATGCAGGAGAGTCGTAACGGCCCTGTCATCGTGGCTCCTGGCCCCGTGGTCAATGCCTACTATCATCCACGTGAGCGTGTACTGTTTAGCGAAGTACGAGATGCTAACCCCTATTTTCACTTCCTCGAGTCTCTTTGGATGCTTGCAGGTAGGAATGATCTTGAGTACATTGCCACTATACTCCCACGTATGCGCGACTATAGCGACAACGGAGTATCACTCCATGGCTCGTACGGATATCGCTGGCGCTGTCACTGGGGGGACGACCAACTATTCACCGTCATAGACCATCTGGAAAAGGACCCCGATAGTAGGCGGGCAGTCATACAGATGTGGGATGTTACTGACCTACTTCATCCTGGGAAGGATGTTCCCTGCAATACTCAGCTCTATATAAGCATTCGAGGGGACTTTGTAGACATGACTGTAACGTGTCGGAGTAACGACGCAATCTGGGGATGCTATGGGGCCAACGTCGTACACTTCAGCTACCTGCAAGAATTCCTGGCCTGTGCGTTGAAAAAGCTGGTTGGCAGACTATATCAATTCAGCAACAACTTCCACGTGTACCCAGACATGCCTAGATTCGAGCAACTGTACGCCCACCCCTCATCTACGAATTACTATTTAGGGGAGGCCGTGTCCCCCGGTCCCCTCATGTTCCAAGGAGACTTTCAAAATTTTCTAATGGAACTAGAGGACTGGATGGACACCCCTACAAGCTCAAGTAGCTATCCCTTTTTATCTGGGTTAGCATACCCTATGTGGTTAAGTTTCACTAACCATAAGGCGGGCGAAAAGGAAGGCGCCCTTGAATGGGCAGACCAAATAGACGCTCCGGATTGGCGTCTGGCCTGCAAAGCCTGGTTGGAGCGCAGATATGCCAGCAAATGACGAACAGGTAGGTGGCACTCATTATAAAGGCCAGCCCATTGAACATTGGGACTTTGCCTTGATGCATGATATGCCGTACATGGAGGCACAAATATTCAAGTACGTGCTGAGGTGGAAACAGAAGAATGGCATCTCTGACCTACGGAAAGCACAGCATTTTCTGCGCAAGCTGATTGAGTGGAACACTCCCACAATTGACGCAGCCAACAGGGAAATGAGCCCTGACAGCGGGGAGCCGCGAGGCCAGGGTTACGTCAACCAAGACTGAGGTGTAACATGAACACAAAGGTATACATCGCGATATTCATGCTGGCTGTAGCTCATCTGGGGCTAGGCCAGCTTCGGGAGCCCACCAGGGCTGAAAGCATGGCCTATACGAAAATGAAGCACAAGGCCCTGCGGTATGACGAAGGTGCTGAAGCCAGGTATTGGAAGAGCTTGGCAGAAGAAATGATAAAGGAGGTGGAGTGCATCCCACTGGTAGGCGGAAGAGAAAACCGCAAGTACAACAGATGGGATGACCCGAGTACCACAGTTAACGACCCAGAGCGGTACTGGTACTCATGAGTTGCCCCCGTAGGACACCGGGGAAGGGACAGCACAGTTCCAGTTCAAAGGGTGCTGTCCGCCTTTGTGGCGGAGTTGCCGGACCCGTAGCAGTGTTCATCCGGCTTTACTAACACATGGGGAAACACGATGAAAGAATACCAGAAACAGAAGCTGCACAGGCTTCTAACGACGGGGGAATTCTTGAACCGGCATGCGTGGATGTCCGGGACCATAGGGGCTGCCTTCATATTAGGGGCCACCTATCTCGAGTCTCTGTTTGGCATGTACGCAGGGGGAATTCTAATGCTGGCCGCGCTAATAATGATGTGCAGCACTGACATCATCCTGTGGTACGTTAAGTGGAGGAAAAGAGTATGGAAGTAACCCCGAACGGTTTCATATATGAATTCCCAGAAACTCTGAGCCCTGGATTTTGCGCAGAGGTAATCGAAAAGTTTGAAGCTGACACGAACAAACAGGCTGGCCTGTTTGGTGAAGGCATGCACGACCCTAACTTCAAGTCATCCACTGACTTAACTGACATTTCCAGCCGTGAAGAATGGCGTCGTGAAGGCCAAGTATTCCTCGACTCTATCGCGGACACTTACTCATGGTTCCAAGAATTTGTGGGCAAGGAAGACCAGTTTGACTACCCTGGCTGTAGAATACAGCGGACCGACCCTGGCCAGAAGTATGAGTACCACGTAGACACCGGCCCAGTACCTGGAGTAATCAGCAGAATGCTGGCACTTATCTGGTACCTTAACGATGTAGAGGAGGGCGGGGAAACCGAGTTTTTACATCAAGGAATTAAAGTACGACCAGAGGTTGGCAAGCTAATAGTCTTCCCACCGTACTGGACTCACCCCCACCGCGGCCTCACTCCAGTGTCTGGTTCAAAGTACATCTGCACTACCTGGCTGCGGCTGAAAATGTGGGCGTAAGCTATTGGTATTGCTAGGGTTTATATGTCAGACGGCCTGTACGCCCCTGTGCCGTTCCGTTATGGTACCCTATGCCTAGGCATAGGGTACCCCAATTAAAACGGTCTCGAACAAGCTGACGGCTCCGTTTTGCTACTTTTTGCCTGGCTGAGCCATCCTACTGCCAAACCACCAGAGGACCGCCGCTGTCGCCAGGTAAAGAATGGTAGCTATGATCTGGTCCTGCATCTGGGGCTTGTCCGGAGCCAACGTGAAATAGATAAGCCCCATGAGGATAACCAAGCACAGAGTTAAGAGGGGGCGCATCAACCCACGCACGACATCAACAAAGACTATCCAGCCACTGTCCCCTGTGCTCCATCGCTGGCCTGCTTCGCGATAGCTGGCTTCCAGACCACGCCACGCTGCCTCCGCCTCCTTCCCTTCCTGCTTTTTCGATTCGATCTTGAGAGCAACTTCGGCTTCCTTATCCATATGTTTGAGCTCCATTTCCATAACTTTGAGCTCATGCCCCTGCTCCTGTTTCATGGTGAAAAACTTCATCACCCCGCTGAGGGCGGTACCAATCAGGCCGGTGGCCCCGCCCGTGAGTAGACCTAGTATGATATCCACTACGCTACCTCCAATAAGAACGGCTGCTTTCCTAGATGCTTAAACAGTCGACGAGTGGTGGCCCTGCTAGTCAACACTGCGGGGAATCCATGTAACTCGCCTATGCTCGAGCCTGGCAGCAGGCACCCCCGCGTATGACGAGGGATGTTACCAGGGTGAATTAAGATGTGGCTTCGGTCGGGCACCCCTGATACAAGATAGACCCAGCCGTACTTAGGTGAGCGATGCCAGTGGCATTCATATTCGCCAGGTGGTATGCAGGAAACATTCGGCTTGTTGTTTTTCTAAGGAGGCTCTAGCACGTAAGCGCGGAACCCTTGCGCGACCAGTGCCCCCAAGCTGCACCGCTCGTTTTGAAGAAACCTATTTAATCTGACCTTCAAGGCGTTGTAGTACCGAGGCTTGTCTGCGTAGAAGTATGTCAAGCTGACGCCGCAGTTGACTCATCCTTTGTTCATCGCCATGGTAGAATACGTCGTTGGCATGGCGTGTTTCAATGTCATCCATTTGTCTGGCAACTTTATAGATTTCAAAGTCAACATCGTCAGCCGTGTTCTGTAACTCAAGCTGTTTGTCAGCAAGCTGGCGAGTCTTAGCTTCCTCACCAACAGCGTCAGTCATAATGAAGTAAGCGCCAAAGGCCATCCCAATGACGGCCCCTAGCGTCAGTACTCCACCCGCTATTTTCATCGTGCCGTTAAGGGCCATCAGTCGGGTCGCGCACAGCCACCGCAGTACCGACTCCCGTAAAGGCGACAGTAGCACGGTTGCCGTTCATGTCTACCTTGGCTACTCCCTGACCCTGGTTCCACTTGTCACATGTCGGCGAGTGGACTCTGGCCTTCTTCATCGTCAGGCAGTACGCAGCCGCAGCGGCCTCGTCTCGCGCTGGCCCAGTCGTCTGTTGGGCAGCCATCCAAAGGCCACAGATTTCGTCCCATTCGCTTGCGGAGATGCCAGCACCAAAACCAACCCCCGCTCCAGTCACAGACCACCCATATCGACACTGGGCGCTCGGAGCATGAGCCGAAGGGTTTGGCGCGACCGCCGCTGCGTCGACGTCGACTGGGTTAGCGTTTGTCACGCTGGCCGCACCTTCAGCCTTGGCCATTGACTTTGCTTTCTGTGCTTGTATGTGAATGTCCCGGCTACGTTGGTCTTCATAGCCGCCAGCGAGGGCGGCCCCAGCCACGACGAATAGTACAGCTCCAAGGAATGCTCTCATGATAACCTCACTATCTGAAATATTCATCCAACAACCTTTCAAGTTCAGCATCCCTCTCAGCAGGCGACTGTGTTTGCCAGTCAGTCGCGTCGCCCCCCGCCTCTTCTTGTAACCTTACACGTTCTTGATTGGCGAACAACTCCATGTCGTCTGGATTTTCCCTAAGTAATCTAGCCTGCCAACGTTGACGTTGCTGCTTTGCTTCCTGTTCAGACCGCGTGGGGTACCCTCGGTACTGCAAGGGATCCTGGTACATAGGGTCAGTAAAATCGTACTCACCACTACCAAACTCAGGGTTTGGATCTATCGGGTACCCTTCTCTGGCCATCAGACTACCGCCTTGATACACAGAACTACGTAGACATTGTCCGGGCGAGTTTCGTTGCCCATACCTGTGCCTGCCGTGGTTTGTTTGATTTGGAAGCTAACTCGCAGCGGGTTGGGGTCAAACCCTTTAAGGTTCACCACCCCGTTGGGAGCTTCGTAGCTGTGTTGATGGGGGCCGACCCCTTCAAGCTGCGTCGTACCAGGGGCATCACCCGTAGTGCCGTCCCCTCGGTTACCACGACTAGCAGCGTCAGGGTCCTGACCTCTGCCTAAGTCCTGCCCACGTAGGAACTCACCCCGCAGGTCAGGTACGTTGAAATTGGGGCCTGCTCCACCGTAGGCATAGCCGAGGTAAGCAAAGAGCTCAGGGAAGTTGGCCGTCAGGTAGCTGGTACCATCGCAGATTAACCACTCCGTGCCAAGGTTGGGAGGATTGAGTGGGAAGCCTGCTATTTGTCCGACTGGCTGGTTGCCAGTGGATGTCGGGGTGTTACCACCTGACCCTCCGCCACCAGGCCCGCCTACGAAGTTACCTTCGAAGTCGATAGCGGACATAACTGCGCCAGTTTCATCCCGCCACTCGGCAAGGTTGTCTGTCTGCCCAGCACTCAGGCGTTTGGTGAAGCTCTTGTTGTAGCCCGCTCCCAGATTACTGGTTTCGAACGCACCACCTGGCTGATTGCCCCCGCCTGTCTGCTCCAGCATGCTCAGACGAGCCGTATCTGCGTCTGCCTGCCCACCGAAGTTATAGTGCGCGATATGGTCAGTACCCACCGCAGCACTGATAGCCATGCCCAGACGTACTTCACCTCCACTATTCTCATCAGTAGCCTTGACCAGAATAGCTTCACCGTCACTATTTTCAATGCGAAAATGGTTGGCCTGGGTAGAGTTAATCAACCACACTGGGCGACCATCACCCTGAGTGTAGGCTACGATGGAGCCATCAAACAACTCATAGTCTACGAGATGTTCATCTTGTTCTGGGTCATTGCCTTGGATGCGAAGCTGCACTTCGTCAGCCACACCATCAATGAATACTGGTGCGGTGACCAAGCCACCGGCACCGTTGATGATAACATCACCCTCAATGGTAAGGTTATCATCAATAATGACACCGACCAACTCACTGACCAGTATCTTCCGCACGCCCTTGACCACCAGCCACCAGCGGCCATCACTTTCACGGTACAGGCCACTGCCTGTCTCACCGATAAACCGCAGCCCTGGATTGGCCTCGGAGCCGTCAACGATACCGAGGGCGGCCCTCATGGCCCCCTTGCCGTCACGGCTCAGGCTATCCTCAATTTCTGCACCCAGATCATCCATGGTGGGGTTAGCCCAGCCATCGGACTCAATGAGGGTATCGGTAATTACCGGGTTCCCTGCTGGGAGCGTGTATTGTCCTGCTGCGTTACGTGGCATTATTCTTCCCCACTATCTAGAAGAGTGGCAGTCGCCGTGCCTATCTTCGGCTCTACAATTGAGTCCATGATTTGCTTGGCTCTCTCCTGCATGGGGTTCAAACCAAACAATGCCCGAGCGCCTTTGCGCCTAGACCCTGCCATGCTCGTCACCAAGGCTGGTGTCGCCATGAGGGGAGCGTATACCATGCTGCCAGCACCGAGGCCGACACCACCCAGAGCACGAAACCACCTGGGGTCTTGGCCCGGCCCCATCACTTGGAACGCTGGGTCGACAATATCCTGGCCCCCGCCATATCCCCGAATACGGTTACGCTGACTGGTGCGTTTGCGGACTGCCCTTTCCAGATTGCGTACAGGTATCTCCGGCTCATCCCTAGCACGTTGGAACCCGCGAGCATCTTCCAACAGCATCTTGGCCCCGTAGGCTTTATTCGTATCACGTAGAGCCGCAGCACCCGCAGCATCAAGACGTGACTCAAACAAGCCATTGAGGTGCGTGTCAATCTGGCTGTAAATTTCTTTCACACCTTTGGCATTGTCGGACAAAGTCTCGCGCTGGCTAAGCTCACGAATCTCACTGCGTATGTGGTTTTGGAACTCCTTTAGCTGCTGTGGAGTCATACCTCTTGTCTGGTAATCTTCCAACAGGTCGTATATTTTCTTTTCAAAGTTGCCCCTGACACCCTTGTCTACCATCGGCCCCTTGTTGGCGAACGCATCAAGCACACCTATGTCAATGTCGTCGTACGTATACTTCCCTTTAATGGCGCCGATAGCTTCATCGTACGCGTCGTTGAACATAGTGTCCATTTCTTTGAAGTACGTGTCCGTACCTGGCTGACTCACAGGTGGTTCGTAACCAGGGGGAATGGCCCGCCTGGCGAGCGCTGCGGCAACTTCATCCTCTGCGCGCTCACGTCCCCCTTTGAGGCCAGGCAGTATGTCCTGCAAGTTTTCCTCAATATTCTTAACCAGCTTAGCGAAGGGGCGCAGCCCACTGGTCTCCACACCTTGACCTAGAGTAGTCTGCACGCCCTCTTCTGCCAGAATTTCAGCAGCTTCGTTACGTTCAAACATTCCAGTCAGCATTTTGCGCCCTGCCTGAACTCCTGTACTCAGGGCCATGGGGAGGGCGGCCCCGACCATTGTGTTCGCACCACGCCCCATGTAGTCATCTTCCAGCACAGGCTGAGCAAATCCTTCAGCTCCACCAACTGTAGTGGCAGCACCTACCTTCGCCATCCACCGTGGCAGCGCCGAACCAGCCTTGATTAACGCTTGCTCTGCTGCACCGAGGGGGACGGCCAGCGCACCGATGTTACCAGAGATGTCGCCCACCGTACCTGCGTTGAGGAACCCCTCCCCTTCGTCCATGCCTGCGCCTTCTCTCAGAGCACGCCAGGCTTCTACGTCTCTTTCATCTTGAGGAGACAGGCCAGTAGTCAACTGCTTAATACCATGACCTATGTCGGCTACACCCTTACCGATAAGAGCATCTGCTCGGGCACCATAGTCCATGCCGCGCTCGCGCATGACAGCATTCACAGACTGAGGCAAAGCCGCACGCCCGACAGTTATTGGCCCTCTACGACCGAACTGGTCAGACATGCCCTGCACGTCTGCCAGTGTACGGCCCTGGCCTATGTCCAGAGGCCCCGTAGGCTGCCCAGGAACGTTCGAGACCGGTGCGACTGGCGCGGGGGTAGGGGTACCCGCCCCCGGTGCGCCGGAGCGTCTAGCGGCCTCTCGAACAAGCCTGCGGCGGTTCGCTTCGGCAATTAACTTTTCAGCTTCAGAGGCCATGTTCTGATGGGTCAATTCCTGCGTCAATCATCTTTTGCCGGAGGTCATCGTCAGACATATCTTCATACATTGAAGCTTCGTCTGCGGCCCCGCCTTGCAGAATATCCTCTGGGAAAGGCTCGTAGTAAAGGTCCTTATCAACTGACCAATCTTTGCCCAGGCTACTGTGAACCAGAGCTTTCACAGCATTGGGATTCTTCCTGGAAATGGTGACGCCTTCAGCATACTCACTCAGCACTTCCTTGAGTCGCTTAATGCGCCTTACGAAGTTGGCCCTGTTCTTGGAAGCCTTTTGGCCCATGTTGATTTCAGCCTGCTTCCACGAAATATTCTCACCCTTAGTCAGCGTGGCACCAAAGAACTCATGGCGCTCCACCAACTCTACGAAACGCTTATAGTCTTCCCACCACGCAGCCTGTGCATCAGTTTCAGGGCTGGTAAACGCGCCAAACTCTTGTGAGGCCACGTTTTCCATGCGCCCAATGAACCCTGCTCCGGGCGTAACATAGGAGTCCTTAAACCTTTTCTGGAGTTGTTCCATGAGGTTAATCATTTTGTCGCCATCATTCAGAGTTTTCATCTCTGAATTACTCAGCGTTTTCGGCTGCTGGGTCTTGTGATGACGCATGCGGAACTGATTTTCCTGGCGCTTTTGCCGTGCTTTCTCCTTTTCCGTCTGCGAAGTCATACGCTGATTGCGTAATTCAGCCAAATCCATGGCCTGCTGGCGCTTGAATTTAAGGTCCTCTACCTCATCGGCCCGGTCACGCACATAATCCTCTTGCGATTGTGCTCGCTCAAGAATGGCAGCGTCCTTGGCAGCCCCCGTTCTAGCAGCCTGAAGTACGCCCTGACGCCGCTCTACATCACGGGCACCGGCTCGTGCTTGGAGGGCGCCCCTCAACCCAGCGACCCGCTGCTGCCCTCCCCTGAA
>Ga0209977_10001359_pt1 | contig 10706 bp, 8 predicted proteins | sample SumtaG_2_FD_183113 | JGI IMG/M metagenome (GOLD analysis project Ga0209977, IMG submission 183113) | Deep subsurface microbial communities from Indian Ocean to uncover new lineages of life (NeLLi) - Sumatra_00607 metaG (SPAdes) (version 2) | ecosystem: Environmental > Aquatic > Marine > Oceanic... | reverse complement strand
AATACGGTGACCGTGGTTGGTTTTCCGTTGGATGGATTCATAGTCATCCAGGATTGGGTATATTCTTTAGTGAGACAGATAAATTTAATCAAATTTTTTGGCAGAAAAACCCTAGCGGCATAGGAATAGTCTTTGACCATACCTATTTAGATAAACCAGGGGATGTTGGATTTAGAGTTTTTAGATTAGATGAGACAAATTTAGATGATCCCTCTTTAGCGATGAAATCAGGCTACCATGAAGTAAAAGCTGTTGTCGAACCCCCTAACAGTCTTGAGTTTTACTTAAAAATTATGGAATTAATTAATAATATTCATACTGGAATTCCCCAAATTCTGGAGTTAAACGAAACGCTTGATCTATTTAGTGATGTTTTCATCCCTGAAGAGGAACAGTTAATATCAAAACTACCAGAGATAGATTTTAATGAGGTTTATTCTACATTAAAAAATGGAATGGATAGTTTCTTAGAGCTTTCTATCAAACCCTTAATATATTTTATGAATTCTTGGGGCCAAGATACTACTAGTAAGATTTATCTGAACACTTCACAGATAAGAAATGATTTAAAGGAACTTAAGGATAAATTGAGTAATGAAATCATAAGTTTACAGCAATCTTTCAATTATGACTTACAGAACGACCTGAGAGATTTGGATTTCTATGTAGATGATAAACTAGAAGAAATAGATAGTGAAAAAGTGAATATCACAAGTTTAGTGAGTAACTCAACTGTTGAGTATAAAAATCAAGTTGCCAATTTATTTGCTGAGAAAGGAAAAAACATATTTGACCAAGTTTTGAATAAAATTAATAACATATCTTCAGGTTTATTGGAATTTAATCAGAAGTTTACTAATCATATAAAGAATCTAGAAGAGGGGCGTTCTTCTTTGATTGATTTGACAGAAAGGCATAAATCGCTTGGTAAATTCATTCAGAGCAACCTAAACACGGTACAAGAAGATGTAATGAATATTTATGCAAAATCAACTAGCAGAATGAAAGGCAATCTTAATAATTTAAATAAAGAAACTAAAGGTTATTTATCAAATTTAAAAGCTGCAATAATCTTATTGGAAAGTTCAAAGATTCCAATTAAAGAGAAATTAAATACCTTTCAGACTGAGAATAAAGAACTTCAGAAAGTTGTAAAAGATCTTAGATCCGAAAAGCAGGATTTACTGAATAAAATAAAAAAATTAGAAAAGAGAGGAGATTAAGCAAAAATGTCAGAAATATCAAAAATCATAATTGGTTCCGAAGCTTTCATTCGCATGATGACTCACGTGTTAAGGTTTGGTAATGAAGCTCTTGAAGAAAGTGTTGAAGTAATGGGTGTTTGTATTGGTAAAGAAGATGATACTGAAAACAGATTTAATATCCTTAATATTATTCCAATCCAGCATGGATTAAAAGTATCAACGGGGTTCACTAAGGAAGACATTGAATTTTTTGCTAATTTGAATAAAGAATATCAAGAAAAAGGTTTAAAAATTATAGGATGGTATATTTCCCGACCAGGTTGGGGCCTTGATTTTACAGACATCACAATTCAAAATCATAAATTTTTCCAAACAGAGAAAAATCCTCAAGGATTTGCGATTATATTTGATCACACAATTATGGGTAAAGAAAAAGAATTTGGATTTAAAATCTATACGCTTAAAGATTATAAAAAATCAAATGATTATCATGAAATCCCTTATGAAATTGAAATACCCGCAAACCTCAATTTTTTCAAATGGGTTCAAAAATTTGTAGAGGACTCACAAAGATTGTCTCCGGTAATAATTAAGGAATTGAAAGAGCAACCTTTAGGAGAACTGCAAGAGATACCGCTTTCGACAGAAGATTTAGTTGATAAGAGTATCAAAGATTATTCAACACAAATAGAACAAGTATTTACGGGTTTTAATGATGGGTTAAAAAAAGTAAATGAAGTTATCAGTGGCACCTACAAATCTCAATTAACAACCTGGGTGGACGATATGACTCAAGGAACTCTAAAAGGTATGGAATATATTAGTAGATCAACAAATCAATTGAAGAACACGGTTTCAGATGGACTTAGAGACGTACAAACCTATTTTAACAGCACATTTACGGAGATATCAGGTCTTTTTAAGAAGAATATCACCGAATACATTAACAAACGTGTCAAAGGGCAACGAGAATTAAAGAATGAAATTTCTATTAAGTTAGAGGAAAACATTGAAGAGATTAAAAAAGAATTTATGGAAAAAATGAACAATTCCATAAGCCCTATAGAGGAAAAAGTAACCTCTTTACTTGATATTTTGGATAAAAATTCAAAATTAAATTCTAAAATGGCAGAAGTAACAATAGATTTAAACTCATTAGTTTCAGAGACCGATAATAACATTAAAAGTCTAACCAACAATATTGGTGAACAAATAGAAAATGTAATAACGCCATTTAAAACATTAATCAACGAAAACTCTGAAAAATTAGATTTAGAACTAAAACCAATCCAGGAAAGTCATTCAGAAATAAGTATTTTACTTGAAAAACTCCAAAATTTTATAATATCAATTAAAGGAATTTTAAAGTAGAAACCTTGGCAACACTTAAGCGGTACTTAGGTATATTAGTGGAGAGCCTTTTCAATTGATTTAATTTGGCGATTTTGCCTAACACTCGGCCGATTCGATCCACCTTGATATTGACACCAAAGTTTTCTTTTAAAATTGAATTAATTTTGTAAGAAGAAAGTATTACAACCCTCGAAATATTCTTCTCGCAGAGAAGCTCAATTGCTCTCTTCACTAAGCCAATCAGATTTTCTTTACTTTCTACTCGAGTGGTATACATTCTTAAAAGGAAAATTATTTAACTTATATGTTATATTGTTGAGTGTTTGGGTGTTATTAAAACTTTCACATGAAATTTATCAATTGAATTAATATGTTTATTCTATTCTTTTCAATTGATTACTCTTAATTTTTATTTTTATTATAATTAGAAAAATAAAAATATAATGATATAAAATAGTTATATATGTCTGGTAATGATTCTGAGATTAAAGGAAAAAAGAAGAAGGTACCAAAAATAAAATTACCTAAAACGTCAAAACCAGGTAGAATAGGGTTTAAACAAAAAGTTAAGCGTTTTACTTCAAAACAGCACACCAAATTAATTAATCTCTCTTCTAAAACAAAAAGTCAAGTATCAGATTTTTATTCTACTAAGATAGCCCATCAACAAGTTTATATTAAAGGTCAAGAACCAAAGTCTTATTCTTTTAAAAGAAGGTTTTATGGATTATATGGAATATTTATATTATACTCTCTATTGTTAATTACAAAGATTAACATTCCAGGCAGTTCTTGGATTGATATAATGATGTTAGGGAATCCTTTTGCATTTTCTAACGCAATTGTAGCGTTCTTTATAGTATTATCCTTTTTATTTAGTATTGATAAAGTAAGAATTTTTATTTTTGAAGGAAAAACTGTGGTTAAGCAAATCGTAATATATGGTGGTATTATTACCGTGCTATATTTATTATTTTTATATATTTCAACAGATCTTAATTTTATGACATATTTATTAGCTCTATCAATGATATGGTTAATTCTTTTAAGTAGTAGGTTTTATATTTATTCACGTAAATTCTCAACAAAAATCGAAGCTAGATTCATAAAGAAATATTCAATTCCTAGATATCTTTTAGCAATCATCATTCCATTTTTCATCTTGGCTGTACTTGTTATTATTTCCTTATTTTATAGAAGTTTTTTGGTATGGCTTTCATTAGATTTTTTTGCAACATTTGATCCTAGTAGTGCTGTTGATGTATACAACTTAGAAATGCGCAGAATCATGCCTTTGATTTATGTTAGTTTAGTTATGACACTTGTCTTTATTATTTTTGAATTTGTATCTACAAGAAGAAGAGCTGAAACAAGAAGAGCCGGTACATTTGATAATTTCACGTTTTCTTTAATAGTGTTGTTTATCTTTTTCTTTCAGATTTTGCAGATAAGTATATATTTACTTCTACAACCTGAAACTATTACTGCTTTCAAGGCAACAATTGGAGCCACAGGCTCAGCGGTGGCGTTTATCTATATTTTTGAATTTATTATTTCTATGTATTTCTTATATCGTATCGTAAAAAAAACGGGAAGAACTTTGGGTTGGCGGATTCTAATTTTTAAAAAAGATGGATTGATTATGTTATTTTTGGCATGTGTATTGGCTCAAACCCTTACACGATTCTCTTTAGCAAGTCAAATACCGAATCAAATAATAACTGGTGTCAGTGAGTTATTAATGGCTGATAAATATATAATATCAGTTCTTATGATATTTTTCTTAGGAAGTACCATATTAATCTACTATTTAAAACCTCATGAAACTTCCATGTTTATGAGATTGCAAAAAGAAACCATTGCCGAAGAAGAAAAGAGCATAGAAAGAATTTATAAAATTATTAGGGGCGAGTTTATTCGGAGGGGAAAGGCTTACCCAATACAAATAATTGAACGCGAATTGATTAAAGCTACTCAATTATCAAAAGGAAATGTTTATGATCTACTCGAAGAACTAGCAGACAAAGATATGGATGTTTTAATAACAGAAGAAAAGCAAGATCTTGGAAAACCAATAAAGATGATAAATTTTACTTCTGTAACTGAACGTTTTGAGAAAAAAGGAGTAGCTCAACAGAAGGCAAAAAAATTTCTTAGTGAAAGATTATTTGAAACTGCTCTCGAAAAAGAAAGTAAAACTAGTAGGTTGTTAAAGAGCGGGGAATCTGACGCGACAACAAATAGCTTTATCTCCTCACTTAGAACAGATTATAGTAAAAAGCAAATGGATAAAGAATTACATAGTCAAAAGATAAAGGAAACAACAATATCTTTTGCAGATCAGACCAAAAGCCTTAAGAATCAAATAATCAGTATAATTAAAAAGGAATATATTTTCCGAATCGAAAGGCCAGAGAAAAATCCCGAATTTTTTATTCCCTTCTCTGAAATTTCGAATGAAATTGAATCTGCAACAGGAGTAAACCCCGGAGAATTATATCTCATTTTAGAAGATCTTAATAAAACAGATTTAGAGTTAAAATTAGTCAATAATCCTGATGAACCCGAAGATAAGATGATCACATTTCTGCCCTACTCTGATGACAATTTATGCTACTCCTTGGCGAATTTTCGTCTTGAAGAGTATATTAAATTCAGAACTATGGTAACTAAGAATTTCCTGAAGAATTTTAAAGCTAAGAGAGATAGAAAAAGAAGTATTTTTCAATTAAAAAAAGGTGTTCCAAACGAAACCGAAGCTCAAAAATCTTGGATTACTGTTTTGGATATATTTCATAAGGATTATGCTAAATATACCGAACAGTTGAACACAGTACCAGACAAAAATAAGATTTTAAAGCAGGTTGATATTATGATTAAAGACTACGAAAAAAGGCAAGCCCTATTAAATAAGTAATTAAGAAAATCCCATCTCCTTATTTATGATATAACCATCAATTAATGCTTCAACAAATCTCCTACAATTAAAAATGAGGATTAGCTTTTTCGATTAAGGATGCCAACGTATTTTAGTATTTTTTAAAATTTTCACTTTTGGAAAAGGTTACAAAAGAAGCTAGGATTGAATTAGGACTTTATTTTCTGATTATTTGATTTGAAAAAGGTAGACTTTTGCAGGATAATTTTTTTAAATGAATTAAGCTGATAATATTTAAAAAAAACCTTATAAGGATGGTAAAAAAATGAAAAATAAAAGTACCCCAATGATAAAAAGGATTATACATTTTAATGTAGTTTGTTCAGACATTGAAAAATCATTGGAATTCTATGTTGACCTGCTAGGAGGACATTTACTCGGGAATAAAGAGAAGGCAGCTATTATTAAAAGAAAGACCGAAAGCGAAGGTGTAGGGATTGCTCTCGGATTGGGTGATACAGCTGAATATAAAGGCTGGGTTATCCGCTATGGCTATGATAAAAATGCAACATTACTTGATCTTCTTCAATGGACTAAACCACCCTCTACAGGAAAACCTTATGATAAAATAAACAATGTTGGAATCACACGGATCTCCCTTGAAGTAGATGATGTTGACAAAGTATACAACTATCTAAAGTCAAAGGATGTTGAGTTTATTAGCCCACCTCAAGTTGCAGACTTAACTCCTGAAAATCCAGGAAAGGATCTGATAAAAATCGCTACGGCGTTGGATCCAGATGGGATTTTCGTCCAGCTCGAAGAATTTATCTAGAGTCAAGACTGAATAACTGGAAAGCAAGTGAATGAATCATTGTTTATTTTCCAATATGATATATGTTTATATCCTGGATACCCCTTTATATTATACTCTAAGTGATTTCTCACATAAAAATTATTATTAAAGATAAAAAAAAGAAGCAAATCCTATAAAAAGCGTAGTAAAATAAACCATATCTACTTATTTATGAAATAAGCATCTTAGGTTAAATCATAATAAATTAATAAATTATGTCTGAATTGTTTCCAAAAATATCAATTATTGGATGTGGAAACGTTGGAATGCGTTATACCTATGCATTGATGATCAAAGGAATTGCTCGGAAAATAATTTTAGTTGATCTTGATAAGAAAAGAGTTGGTGGAGAAGTAATAGATTTATCTCATAGCACTCCTTTCACATCTCCAGTTGAGGTTATAGCCGGTGATTATTCTGATATAAAAGATTCTAATTTAATAGTGATAACTGCGGGAAAGAAGCAAAAACCGGGCCAAACACGGTTAGATGTAGCAAAGGATAACGTTGATTTATTTAGAGTTATCGTGCCTGAAATCTTTAAATATGCACCTTCTGCGATTTATTTAATTGTATCAAATCCCGTAGACATTTTATCTTATGCAACCTACAAATTTTCCAAAAAGAATTCCAAAGAAGTAATCGGCTCTGGAACTGTTTTGGACACGGCTAGATTTAAATTCCTTTTAGGAAAACATTGTAATGTTGACCCAAGGAATGTACACGCTTATATCCTTGGTGAACATGGAGATACTGAGGTACCTATTTGGAGCAAAGCTATGCTGGGAGGTGGATCACTAAAAGACTATTGTCCAGTATGCAATAATAATGAAAAATGTGATAGAGAGACAGAACTTAATAAAATCTTTGAAGAAGTGAGAGATTCTGCCTATGAGATAATTGAAAGAAAAGGAGAAACATCTTATGGAATAGGACTTTCTCTGGTTAGAATAACCCAAGCATTAATAAATAATGAGAACTCAATCCTCCCTGTTTCTTGCTATATTGATGATTATATTGGTATTAATGATGTTTATTTAAGTTTGCCTGCTGTATTAAATAATGAAGGAATCAGAGATGTTTTGAAACTTGAACTCAATAATGAAGAACAAGAGAAATTAAGGCATTCTGCCCAAACTCTGAAAGATGTTCTTAATGTGGTTGGATTAAACTAAAAAGAAGAAATTAAGTTAATTTGCTGATGCTCAAATTACATTTTATTATTTGGTTCCCACCATTCTGCAATTGATTTAATGTAATCATCTGTCCAAAGATTCTTAATCTGGCAGATCTTGGTGCATTCTAGACATTTATCTGGTGAATAAATCGGGTGGGATATGTACTTTTCTCCCCCATCAGGTAAAATTACAACAAGAGTTCCCGAATCCATCTTTTTGGCAGTTTCTATTGCTACATGCATTGCTGCACCGGAGCTGATACCTGAGAAAACCCCCTCAGCTAGAGTAAGCATTCTAGAAGCATGAGCGGCATCTTCTAATTTCACATATACTTTTTCATCAATTCGTGATAGATCTAATATTGGTGGAACATAAGATGTATCCAAATTTTTCAATCCTTGAATTCCTTGCTTAGGTTCAGGCTCCACAGCTATTATTTTAATATTTGGGTTATATTCTTTTAAACGTTTTGAAACACCCATTAAAGTACCTGATGTCCCTAAACCCGCAACGAACACATCTATCTCACCATCGGTGTCATCTATTATTTCTTCGGCTGTATATCTATAATGTGCTAGGGGATTGTTTGAGTTTGCGAACTGGTCAGGATAAAAGTATTTATCTGGGTTCTTTGCAACAAGTTCTTTTACAAAGTCCTCAGCTCCATTCATCCCTTTATCGGCAGGTGTCAGAGTAATTTTCGCCCCGTAAGCCGTCATAATTTTACGTCTTTCAATGGACATTGATTCTGGCATAACAATTTCTAAAAGATATCCTCTAACCGAACAAATAAGGGCTAACCCAATACCTGTATTTCCACTACTTGGTTCAATTACAATTTTATCATGAGTTAAAATCCCTTCCTTCTCAGCCGCTTCAATCATAGAAATCGCAATTCTATCTTTTACTGAACCTGCGGGATTATATTTCTCTAATTTCGCAAGCAGAAGCACATTCGGATTGGGATTACTTTTATTAATACGAACTAAAGGCGTTCTCCCAATTAATTTTAAGATGTTTGAATAATATTTCATAATCCTTCAAAAATAATTATTAATTAGTTGAAAAACAGAAAGGTTTGTTCATTTTAATTATTAATTTTTATTAAAAATAAAAAAAGAGTTAAAAATGTTTATTTTTGCTAGACTTTTTCTTGACATTTTTCGCATACGAGACAATCAACGGTTGTATAACCATATTTTGGTCCATTCCAATACATAGGTTCGCCAGTTTCTTCATTAATGACAATATCTTGGGCACCCCTAGGAAGAGTCTCCATTTTATTTCCGCATTTGCAGCACTTTAATTTTAATTCAGCCATTTGATCTCTCTTTTTCCTAATTTTAGTAATAAATTTCAAATTTTAATAATTATGCGTTATTTTTTATTGTTTCTTCTTTTTTTCAACTTTTAAAAATTGAAACCTTGAAAAAAAAGAACTATATGAAGTAAGATTATATTACTAAAAATAAGGTTAAAAAAAAATTAAATTTATTTGAATTAATTAAACAATGTCCATAGGTTTGCCATGATGCTCGGGTATAGCTCGTGTAGGTGGATTTTCTGACCCACCCATCTTACATGAGGACCCCATATGACACCAGAGAGCGTTTCCCTCCTTATGCATAGGACGTCCACAGTGTCCTGGCAAGGGTTCCTCATGTCCGCATTCAGAACATACTAATTTACTCATGATTTTTCCTCCATTTTAGTTTATATTTTTAGGTTTAAAGAAAAATATTTTATATATTGATTATGAATTTACATTGTTTTTACATGATCCGCAGTTAAATATTTCTCAGGATCAATTTTGAAATCCTTCACACAGGATTGGGCGCAAAAATAATATTTTTTACCTTTATATTCATGCTCAATCGAATAGCTTGGCATAATTTCCATTCCGCAAACAGGATCTATTACAAGATCTTCTTCTGCTACTCCTTTATGCATTAATTTTGGGTCAGCATGTTCAAAGTCTTTGTATTTCTCGGGATCCGACTTAAATTCATGTTCACATGAAGCACTGCAGAAATAAAATTTATCTCCGTTATACTTATACTCAATTGAACGACTTGGAATAATTTCCATTCCACAAATTGGATCCATCACCTTTTCTTCAATTAGTAATTTCTCCTCTGCTATTTGTTGGGGTGTTTTTGGTTCAAATCGTTTTAGTAAAAGGGCATTTGAGACCACAGATACACTCGATGCGGCCATAAATATTGAGGCTAGATAAGGAGGGAGAAAGAGCCCCGTAAATGCGAATAACACCCCAGCTGCTAAGGGGATACCGATGATATTATAAATAAATGCCCAGAATAGATTTGTTATCATTTTTTTGTAAGTTTTTTTAGATAAGTTAATTGCTGAGACGACATTTCTAAGATCTCCTCTCATGAGAACAACATCGGCTGTTTCGATTGCAACATCAGTTCCAGAACCAATAGCAATTCCTACATCTGCTTGAGCTAATGCAGGAGCATCATTAATCCCATCACCAACCATCCCAACTATCCTTTCTTCCCCAGATTGTTGGAGTTTCTGGATATTTAAAGCTTTATCATTTGGCAATACTTCAGCTAAAATGTGCGACTCGTCAAATTTTAATTGTCGCCCTATACTTAGAGCAGTCTGCATGTTATCCCCCGTTATCATATAAATCTCTAGCCCCATATCTCTCAGTATTTCTAATGCATAAGGGGCTTGATCCTTCATCTTATCAGAAACGCCAATAATTCCCCGTACTTTATTATCAATACTTATTAAGATAGTCGTTATTCCTTGTTGCTGGAATTCTTCGAACTTGGTCTTATATTCTTCAGTTGAAATTTCATTATCAATCATTAACTTTTCATTTCCGATCAACACCAATTTTCCATTAATAGTAGTTTTAATCCCCTTCCCGGGAACCGCATCAAATTCTGTTGGAGTTTCAAGGGATAATCCTCTTTGATTAGCCTCTTCAATAATCGCTCTTCCAAGTGGATGTTCTGAACCCATTTCTGCGCTGCCGGCATAGAGTAAAACATCATTATCATCATAGCCAGCCCCAGTTAAAGTTTTCTCTGTAAAGATTGCTGAAACCTTAGGTTTACCAACCGTTAATGTGCCGGTTTTGTCAAAGACAATTGTATTAATCGTACTAATAGATTCTAGCGAATCACCACCCTTAATTAATAAACCACTTTCAGCTCCTTTACCCGTTCCAACCATGACTGCGGTAGGAATGGCTAATC
>Ga0209977_10001358_pt1 | contig 10706 bp, 27 predicted proteins | sample SumtaG_2_FD_183113 | JGI IMG/M metagenome (GOLD analysis project Ga0209977, IMG submission 183113) | Deep subsurface microbial communities from Indian Ocean to uncover new lineages of life (NeLLi) - Sumatra_00607 metaG (SPAdes) (version 2) | ecosystem: Environmental > Aquatic > Marine > Oceanic... | reverse complement strand
ACGGTAGGCGGGCTAGTGAATAGCCCCTTACGTGCCGGAAAACGGCGCTCGGTGGCATAGAGAGGTAATTGAGAATGGGCGAAGACCGTATGGAGAGCGACTGTGAAAAGCGCCTTTAAAAATGGGAAACCATACGTAGCCAGCAATGTTAGGTTGCCATGCTTACCTGATCCCAAGAAAACCGAGATGAAAATCACCTAATGGTTGTCGGAAGAACCTGGCCGACGTAAAGGTAATTGAAGGTAGGGATAGTCCTGAGAAGCGTTGACGAATGGTAAATTGTTCCTTTTGGGCGAGACCTCAGACATCAAAGCTCTGGGCGCGATAATATGAAACAATCTATCATTATCGAGTGGAGGCTGCGATGGTTGCGTAAAGCTCGTAACACTATCCCCCGGTTTTGCCGGTCAGAACAGGGAAAACCAGAAGTATAGAGAGGTAATCTAGCATGATTACACTATACCAGCAATACGTAAACCGATTTCACAATGCCGAGCAACCTGGTAAGCCACTCACAGAAGCGGAGTTCGTTGACGTCCGGCAGCGATGGGTTGGGGATTATCACAAACTGTGGGATAAGCTACAGGCGGCTTCGTCATTGGAAAATCCTATCGGCGACCCCGAAGCATGGGCCGAAATTCAAGAGCTTGAACGGTTGTTAATTGTGTAGGGAACAATCACATGTGCAGATTAGAATCCATACTATACTTGCGCGAAGAAGTTCAAACGCTTACGTGGAAAATTGAAACAATGCAGGTCGATCTCATTAACATAGAATACAAATGCAGTCAATTAGAACGCGCATTAACTGATGAGGATCGCGAAGCATTAGCATCGATTGCACGCGGGCGAGCTTGGGTAAAGCGCGTAGTGAGGCATACAGGCAAGCACCCATCGCAAATGACTCCGACTGAGTGGTTAGACGTGCCATTATCTGGGCAATATTTGGGTGACCTTGATGGGGAGCGGGTATCAAACCGAGCTATCACGCTGTGTATCAGACCATAGGGAAAATCAGGGAGAATGAATGAACATGAACATCGAAATCCGCAATGATTGGGATTATACCGATCCTTTGTCCATTCGATTAGTTATGAAGGATGTTGATGACGGCGACTTCGATGAGGGTGTCCTGCGAACCGGCGAACCATCGGAATGTTGGGTCATTATCGATGACAACAATCTATTTGGTTTCGACACAGAATAAGGAATAATTAGGAGAAAAAACATGCCAGGAAAATCCAAGAGTAAGTCCGGCACATACGCCGCACGCACTGGTGTGCCGCCAGAAAAGACTATAATTGAGATCAGGCGCACACTGGAAAGATACAATGCAACTGGTTTCCATTGGCTTGATAGCCCAGAAAAAGTCAGTGTGGGCTTTGCTATGAATACTGACAATGGTACACGTGTAATTCGAATCGATCTTGTTGATATGCCGGATGGCGAACAGGCGACTCGGCAGCGCTATCGGGCCATTTTGCTGTATATTAAATCCATGCTTGAAGCCGTTGAGGTGGGCATTATGTCTATTGAAGAGGCTTTTATGCCGCATTTGATGTTGGCTAATGGGCGAACTGTGGCCGAATATATTATGCCTACTATTGTTTCTGAAGATGCTGACGTACCTCTTTTGGGGAGTGGTTATTAGTGTAGGGAACAATCAGGCCGGGCTAGATGAATGGCAATTTCGCCAAATCGGTTCGCTGGATGTGCTACCCGGCCTGTCCACATAAGGAGTGAGTGATGGCAAAATGTAGAATTGAGATTAAATTGTATGAAAATTTAGGGACTGGTTCAGATACATCGCATCATTATACCCGATCAGCCGCAGCAATGATCCGACGACATATTCAACTTCCACATGCTGATCTGATGCGATTTATCGAATCCATAACGATAGTCTTTGATGATAACCCCCCCCCTGCCCCACTACTTGACAGCACCCCCGAAAACACCTGATTTTGGGTTATTTTTGGGATATATGCAAGATATGAGCACCAGATTAGAAGATGAGAGCTAGATGAATGAGGAGTAAAATCATGGAAGAACAACGACGTTTAACTCAAAGGTTCCAATCGCCAGTACGACTTACCATTTTGAAGAGTAGTTTTGGTTAGGAAGGATGTGGGCAGATGAAAAAGCTATACCTTGTAACAATTGCCGGAGCCTATGAGCGAATTCTAGAGCTACCAATAGACAAAGTGGAACAGTATGCCATTAATCGGGCTATCGCATGTGGCTATTTACCAGAGTGGCGACAAGAACGCACGCCAGATGATATTGAGTATGGAATTAAGCAAGATTTTGGCAATGGTGCCTATGCCGGTTTAGTTCGTATTCAGGTTATACATACAATAACGTCGGTTGAAGACACTCGTTATATTGATAGGGAAGTTCCTGACTATTGCAAGGATAGAGCCATTATCTGGGAAGAGTTACGCCAACGTGGGCAAGGCAAAGGCTACACCGAGCCACAAGGAACACCTTATACCCTGAAAGAAGAGGAAGAGGTGGAGTGATGAACAAGATAGACATGATCCAATTTAACCAAGATCATCAATGGTGTATTACCAAAGATGGCGCAATGTTCAAAATCATCGTTACAGATAAAGCCGATAAGATGATTGCAAAGGTATTAGACGACACTTTAACAACGGCACTGTTTATGGCTTACAATATGACAGCCAGGATCGATCTGGAGCCTATGGAGGTATGAGATGATTCTTGATTGTGCGGCAGCCAAAACACTTTCTGGGACTTTCCGTCTTGCCGGTAATGAGTTTTCATACAAGATTGCCGCCGGAACTCCTGGACGGGTTACCAGAATAAACAATGACCAATGGCATGTGTTATTTGACGACATTCTAGTCTCCATAATCGTAAGCCGCAATGATATATTGTTGCCCCAACAGGAAGAGGTGGAGTAAAATCATGGCCGAAACAAAAACAGAAGAATTAGTCGCTATCCTCGCAGTAGGCAAGCCGGAATTGATGATAGACCTAGCCTATAAATGGGACGTAGAAATTCCCAAAACGTTTTGGGGGCGCGTCGACTATTGGCTACTGACATATTATTTAGCGCTAGTTGCTTATAATGATACTGCCATGACGAAAAAGAAAGAAAAAGAGGAGATGGTTACACGGATCGACGAAGGATTAGATAGGCTAGATGGGCTAATAAAAGGGAAGTAAAATTTACTTCCGATATTGATACTTATCAGGAGAAAAGGAGCAATCATGTTTGAAGCACCATTGGAGAATTGGAACGAACCGCACCCAGATGATCCGGGCGGTTTGGATATGTGGTACGACTATGCCGATACAAACCCGAAGTGGTGTAGTAGTTGCGGGAAGTTACTCATTCCAGATAGTCGTCCCGGTTATTGGAATTGTATAAACTCTGATTGTATCAAGTCTCAACCTGGGCGGAATTTGAAGGATGCGCCTGACAATGATTGGCAATCGCTAGAAGGAACATGAGTGATGTATTGCATATTTTGTGGTCTACCAATGAAGCACACGCGATTGTATGGTTATCGTTGTGGGAATGATAATCACAATGATCGACGAATTGCCGGTGAACATGGTTCCTATTGTCTCCGGTGTGGCAAGCAAGCAACGAAGTCATTCAGAAAGCCGGATGATAATTTAGATTTTTGCGATAATTGTTATTTGGCTCTTTATGTAACCCGCGTACGTTGATACTTATCAGGAGTAACAGGGGCGAGCGATGAGGGTGCTTGATTTATTCTGTGGTGGGGGCGGTGGCGCAATGGGATACTATTATGCAGGCTATGAGATTGTCGGCGTGGATAACCAACCGCAACCGCATTACCCATTCCTTTTTGTTTTAGGCGATGCCCTTTGTTATGCAGTTCTACATGGCAGGGAATTTGATCTTATCCACGCAAGCCCAGTTTGTAAGGGATATAGTAGTATTACCAAGATCGCTGGGACACAGGGTAATTATAGAGATAGCATCGGTATTACCCGACAAGTTTTGCAATGGATTGGAAAACCATATATTATCGAAAATGTGCCTGGTGCCCCGCTAATTAATCCTATCATGTTATGCGGTACAATGTTTGGATTAAATGTGATACGTCATAGGCTGTTTGAATGCAATCCCCCTATTTGGTTTGCGCCCGCTACCTGCCAACATACTAAGCGCGTAGTTAAGGCGGGCCGGCGGCCAAATCGAAATAAGCATTATGCGTCTGTTGTCGGCCATTTTTCAGATGTAGAATTTGCGCAACATTCTATGGGTATTGATTGGTTAGGCCAAAGAGGACTGGCACAAGCTATTCCACCGATGTTTACAAAATGGCTCGGCAATCAAATGGCGCGCGCACATTGATACTTATCAGGAGAAAAGGAGTGAGTTGGGAATGAATTATGAAATTGCCAAAAAGGATGATAATGGTATCAGGATCGAAACAGATCATATCTCTGTAATGATAATGCGGTATGAAGACGAAACGATAGTAGCTGTTGCCCTGAAAAGCCCTGGTATCACAGAGAAACAATCTATATATTATCGAGATTATGAGGGGACACGATATTGGCATATCCCAGACCCATTCTCACGAGAATATGCCCGGCGGCTATTTGAGGCAGGTTACGATCCAGAGGATGAACACCTCGACGCATGAGACGATGCAATTGATACCTATCAGGAGAAAAAGGAGTGAATGATGACATTAGCAGAATTTTTCACTATGGTCTATCCCCTCTTGTTGAATAGAACGATGGATCGTGTGGATAAAACGTTGGCCGATGGCACAAAAGTCACTGCGTATTGGTGCGGTGACATTATTCGGATCGACCTGAAACCATCCCTAGCCAAGTGAGGAATGAGTGATGTTTTCCCCACAAGAAATTGTCGAACTATATCCTTACCCGAATACTGCCTGGAAAATGTGTCAGTTTTTCCAACTGCCATTTACAATTCGTCGTGTACACATTGGTTGGGGTGTTATGCTTAAGTTCTGGGACTTGCGTCTCCGTTGGCTCAAATATCGAGGATGGCACATAATATGTGTGGTAGAAGAATACCCTGGATCATACTTGAACGATTTGGGTGTCTGGATGTACAAGCCATGCAAAAGAAAGGATAAACGATGAGTGATGAATATATTATTTGTCCCCGCTGTAAATCGGATGCGATTACAGCTACGGGGAATACTCCATCTCGCAACCCATCAGCCTTGTGCTTACGTTGTGAAGAATGCGATAATCACTGGGAACATGACAAACATTTGGAAGTGTGTGGTTTTTGCTTTCATCTTGATTCTGCGTTTTTTTGTATGGTTTATCAAATACCGATTTATAATCATCGAGTTCCATATGATAAGTGCGAAAACTGGGAAGCACGCAAATTTTAGGAGTGAATGATGTGTGAATTATGTGACCCCAAAACTGGTGAACCCACATCCTGCCAAGATTTGGCAGAATGATATGTTTCGATCATCGAGGTTCTGATGACGTTATGGATCGTGCCTATGTTACAACATACGGAGATTTGTTTTGTGCTCAATGCGGTAGTGCTCATGATCGAGCTATGGAAAGGCAAGAGGAAGAAGAGGGAATGTATTATGGTTGGGATGAAGATTATCCTTAAGGAGAGTGAGTGATGCGATTCAAGCCGGAGTTGGCCTGAATTTTTGGAACACTTCAACCAATTCTGTGACAAATATGATGAGGTACCATTCTGATGGTTCAAAGCCCAGATGTAAAAGAGGTTCACCATGCTTGTTTGGAACGGCGGTACGATCCCTTTAAGATTGAGAAGAAAGGCAACACATTCACAATATATATCCGGGGTTCTAATCGCGTGACAAGTGAGACATTGGCTCGACAATTTGATGCCGATAGTGGGTATGAGTGCATTGGTCACGGAAAGATGGTCGAAAGCGAAAACTACTTTTTTCGACTGTTGGTAAGGCCGGAGAAGCGATGAATGAAATGTTGCGAGCCGAAACAATTGGGAGGTGAGTGATGGACATAGAGAGAAAACTTATTGCCATGGAACAATATCTAGCCGAATTATTCGATTGCCCAGCGTCGGATGTCGATATAGTTTGGCCTGATCGAGGAGATGGATATGTGGAGATTTGGGACGGTAACGAAGATTCTGATTGTCATATGCCTATTGCGTTCTATGGATTTCAAGACATTCGCGTGGTCAAAAAGCACATTTTGAGCGCATTCCATAGATGGTTAATAGCGAAAAAACATCCTATACCTGATTGGCTGATAGAAGAAGAGGAGATGGAATAATGAGTGACGCATATATGTTATATCAATTATTAGAATACAGAGGTCGAAGTAGCCTTAACTATGGAGCCTTTCGGGGTCTCTTCACTACATTAGACGATGCGTCTCGATATATTGAACACAACAAAGATGAACCCTATTTCCGGAAGCTATACCGCCAAATGATTGACCCTGATATAGGCGGAGCCTATTCATCTGATAGTGGGGTTTGGGTTTGGAAATACGAGGTTAATGTAGGCTTGCCGGGCACCGACAAGGCAGACCGGTGGATACCTGATTATTATATTGTTATCAGAGAACTGGTATATGACTATTCGGCTGAAGAGGAAGAGGTAGAATAATGAGCAATAATGATTTCCCAACTATTGAAACGCCAGACGGCGAAATTGAAATATACGAAGGCGTGGACGGCAATTGGTATCTTGACGCCCACGAGCATGAAGGCTACCTTGCAATAGTGCAACTCGATCAAGGTGCGATAGGTGAATTAATAGAACAACTTCGCCGTGTCCTAAGCTATCAGAGAAAGAGTCAGAATGAGAAAGAAGTAAAATGATAAGTGAAATCGCACAGTTGATGCACAAGATTGAAGAACTGGATAAGAAAATTGTTAGGGCGCAAGACCCATATGTGCCAGAACAAAGGCGGCTATCGAGAAGGATCATAGAATTGCAAGAGGTAAAAAGGTTCCACTGGGAAGGCTATTTAAGAGAAACAAAAGGCTTGCGGGAGGCTCGCCAACAATTAAGCCAAAAAATCTCTGTTTCCCTACTGGCGCAACATGGCTTGCAAGAGGAGCAGACTTTGCAAGTCACAGAAGAATTCACCGATAATCACTTCAGTGTGCCGACCGGTTTCATGCGCATAGACCGTGCGTTCTTAGACGAAAGGGGGGCAGTTATGGTAGAATGCCGCTTCCTAGATTATCGTGGTGATTCTGAAAGAGAATGGATACCAATTGAGTTGGCCAGTCAATTAGCGAAAGAAGAGGCGGAAGATGAATAAGTGCCCCCGTTGCGGTAAGGAAAAGGAAGCGAACTATTCCGGCTTTTGCCAAGATTGTGATGCAGAACATGAGGACAAAAATCGTGCTTTTATGAGCGCGCTTGATCGTAAATGGTGATTTCTCAGACTGGGAAATGGAACTACCAACTCCGAGGCCGCGTGATTGGACGGTATTACCGGAATAAAATTGTTTCGACCCGCAACATATGAAAGGGAATAGGGATGTATACCGTAGAAATTAAATTCCCCACAAAAACAATCCATGTAGGGGAGCGCGCTACTCTAGAAGAAGCCATCGAACTGATGTATCAAGCAATAAGGGAATATATTGCCCCATTGAAGCGTGGGGAATCCATTGGTTCTCCCTTGACTGACGACTGGTATATTTACCACGACTATATGGGGAACAAATCTTGTCCCATGTAAGGCGGTTATCAGAGAAGAATAAAAACACACCCGTTTTCCGTCATTCGTGGTCGGACTGGGAGGAAGCATGAATATTGTGGCATTATCTGGTGGAAAAGATAGTACAGCATTGGCATTAATGATGCCCGCCGCACAGTTGGTATTCACCGATACCGGTTACGAGTTCCCGGAACTATACGCCCAATTAGATCAAATTGAGAACATAACTGGGCGCGAAATCCACCGGATCACACCAGGCGAACCGCTTCCAGAATATATTATGCGCAGTAAGTTTCTTCCAGGACATGGGGCGCGGTTCTGCACGCGCATGTATAAAATCCAGGCCATGAATAAATGGCTTAAAACTATTGACAACCCAACATTATGTATAGGATTGCGCGCTGATGAACCCGCCGCCGAGCGCGTAGGCAACCAGACCGCCGGGTTATCTATCCGCTATCCACTGCGTGAGATAGGTTTCACAATATACGATGTTACCCGATTGTGTTTGGAACATGACCTACTTCCCCGCTATCCCGTATACATGGCGCGCGGTGGCTGTACGGGATGCTTTTATAAGCGCAAGGCAGAAGTAAAGGCAATGGCACAGCTATGCCCTGACATTCTTTCCGATCTCCAGCAAATCGAAGAGATTGTTCAAGATAGGCGGGGGCGGTTCGCTTTTATGTTTCCTAATATCGGAATGAGCATCAAACAAGTTTTTGCGCAGCCAACACTATTCAATATAAAGCAACTATACTCTGATGCTCTTGATACTAGCGATTATGGCAAAGCATGTGGGTTATTCTGTGGGCGATAAAAAACACCCGTTTTCCGATCATTCGTGGTCGGACTGGGAGGGTGTCCCCCGCCCCCGGTATTGGGTTTACCGCCTACCGGGCAGGCTCAAATACGTGTGGCTCACACACATCGGATTCGCAAAGAAATTATACCACAAAAGAAAACCCGCACAATGGCGGGCTTCTTGACGGCAGAGTCCTTCCAACTCCACGAGGTATCATCCTAGCATCGCCAGTTACCCTCTACTTCCTCCGTCGACGGCTTGAGGTTGTTACACCTCATCCGGGTTGAGCTTTTCCCGGTAGCAATCTGATTATATCATAGGTGTCAGATCGTTACAATGCAGTCCTTCAGTATCAATCCCTACAGCGAATGAACGGATCAGTACCCATGAGACCCAGTTGTCAGGCTCAATATGATTAGGGGCCGCCAGAGCATAACCGATGTCGATGAATGCCGTCACGCGGTAAGTTCCGTTTTTGATTATCCACGCCGTCCAGAATGGGGCGGTGTTAGCTGACAATGCTTCCGGGAAAAGTTGTGTCCACAGACCAACTTCATTGCCTCTATCATCCGTAACCACGGCGCGAAAAGCATAGTTATAGACGTTCGCGGAATAATCATCGTCTTCGATGGCATAGGTTATCCGCCATTGGGCAAACAGACATACCGGTTCAGGATTAGCCCGGCTAATACCATTGATTTCTACGGTAATTGTGTAACCGATTTCCCCGGCATGACCGCCAATATCGACAACCATATCTTGCTGCCGGGCGATAATTGGCATCAACACCGCGCCGTGTTCCGCCCCGGTTAGGCCATCCGCGTTCACCGGATTGTTATAGATTTCATAGTATTGGGGTACGGCTTGACTAACGTATCCCTCAAAGGCGCTCCGGCGGTTCTGTTCGATGCGTGGATTGTCCAGCAGTGGGTTCCGGTTAAGTAACTCGAAACCTGAAAACCCTGGCAACAACGATTCTGATATAGGCTCCGGTGTCCACGTAGCCGCTTCCCGTGTAGGTATTTCGGACGCTAACGGGATGGGTGTGTGTAGGTGCACCCATTCTGAGGCTACGGGCGTTAAATCGCCTGTTAAAGCCGTTGCAGTGGCAAACTCGGTGTCAATTCTACAGGCTACTAGAACCGGTAGCAGCACTATGATCCAGATGAGATTAATCCACAATCGCCACATCAGCTTTCCTTTCCTTCATCGTTTTCGTTTACGGTAGGTATCTCTTGCGTTTCTTTCTTGACTTGCTCGGCCTGAGATCGTAGAGCACTAAATTCCTCTTTAATCGCAGTTACATTCCTATCCACATTATCGACTTTCTTCCCCAGCGCCTCAATCGCTTCCATGAGGTCTTGGATACTCGGTGTCGATTCAGTATGCGTTGACATAGTAGTCTCCAAATCACCTATCTTCGTTGTGAGTGCGTTGATTCCAGTCGTTTGCTTTTCTATGATTTCTCGTGCAGCTTCTCTATCACCATGAAGCTGGTCAAACGCAGCCTTGAGCGTGTCGTCAAGTGTTTTGAGTGTGGCGTCAAAGCGAACATACATTTGGATGATGTTGGCATTTTGCTGCAAGATTTTATTTTGTTGCGCAGTTTCAGCCATACGAGTACCAGTATGCCCGGCTTCTGTCGCCTTAATCATGTTCTGTTGCCGGACGAATAACCAAGCCATCACCATGAATGCAAATACACCTATCCCATTTTGGGCTATGAATTCCGGGCTAATCCATTCCATTGTTTTGTCCTAACCAATCTAGGAAATCGTTGAAATTCACGATATATGCCCCGCAGGGATGAATGCCATAATGGTCTCCATTGCTATCGGCGAATGGTACCACACTAGGGAAAGGGAACCAATACAGACTAGCCGGGGTACTTCTGGCCCACCAAATCCATAACTCTACCGCTTGATTTTCTTCCCCTATTCCTCGAAAACGGAAAAGAGGGATAATGTCTTCGGGAACATCGAAGCCGCCCTGGTCATAACCTAACCAAATATCACGGCCCTTTATCTGAAGTAGGTTGTTCCAAGATTCCGGGTCAATCGGTTGCCATCCGCGCCAGGAATAATAAGTGACTTCCGTTACTAGCTCCATACAAGCGGCGGCGCTTTCGTCCGGCATTTCCTGAGCAGGCATTTTCCAGGCATGGACTACTAGCCAGGTTACTCCTATCAACTGAAAAATAGCTTTCATTAGA
>Ga0209977_10001357_pt1 | contig 10709 bp, 10 predicted proteins | sample SumtaG_2_FD_183113 | JGI IMG/M metagenome (GOLD analysis project Ga0209977, IMG submission 183113) | Deep subsurface microbial communities from Indian Ocean to uncover new lineages of life (NeLLi) - Sumatra_00607 metaG (SPAdes) (version 2) | ecosystem: Environmental > Aquatic > Marine > Oceanic... | reverse complement strand
AAATGAAACTCGTAGTTGCGTTGCATTAATGTGCCATCCACATCCTCAATTTCTATGGGTTTAAATCCCAAGAAAGGGAAAGTATGGTGGGGACATGTATAATAATGTTGTATCCGGTGTTTTTAACTCGTTCGTTAAAAAAGATATTTCATGTATGCGCTTCAATTTTAGAGGAGCTGGCAATTCAACAGGGAAACATACAAGCGGTAAAGGCGAATTAAGTGACGTTAAGGCTTGTATTGACTATTTAATGCAGAGTTTACATTTTGATAGAATATTTATATGCGGGTATTCCTACGGTGCAGCTATAGCATGCTCTAATATTAACTATTCTAAAAAAATAATTGGATATTGTGCAATTTCTTTTCCTTGGGACTTTATGAGCCCACGATATAAAGAACTTTCCCAATCGAAAAGACCAAAGTTATTCATTCAAGGGGACATGGATACAGTAGCACCTTATGATACTTTTATGAAACACTATAATTTTTATTCCGAGCCAAAAAAATTCAAGATTATAGAAGGTGCTGATCATTTTTATCAAGGATTTGAAGAAGCGATTAGCAGAGAAGTAATGAACTTTTTTGAATCCATAACTTAATTTCCAATGTCATAAAATCTCTGATTATAAGAAATGAATAGAATTATTGTTCTAATTCAATAATAATAATAAGGAGCGAAAAGATTCAGCTTATTTAAATTGAAGACAGTTTTTCTAAATCTGGAGTTGCGTTATCAACAGCCCAATCTAATAATTGATCGTAATAAGCTTCAATTTCGGACGATTCGGGACTATTGGATAACACTGCTAAAATAAATTGTGTTTTTTTATCAGGCATAATAATATTTCTACAGACAATATAATCCCCAATATATTTGATTTTTATACTCGAAAGAACGGACAAGTTCATTTCCTCAGAAGCTTTATATGCCGCATCGCTCAATAAGGAGCTCATGGCTGCAACAACCCGATCATCAACAACTTCAGCTTTTTGGGAAGCTAAAACTAATCCTGTTGAAGTAGAGAACAATGACGCTCTAAAATTCCCATTTTCATTTAATTCTTTAAGTACAAGTTCAAGTCGGCTAACCACAGTTAATACTCCTTTAAATTCTTTTATGATATTACTTATAAAAAAAACTTATTACACGATGTATATATATTATGAACTATTTAGTATTTAATTTTACTTTATCATAAATTCAGATTTATGAGAAAAGTCGATAGAATATTATCATTATCAATCTTCAGGGTAATAACACTTGGTCTCGCAATGGGTTGGTCAAACCCTTTTTTAGGAAGTGGGGCTATAGGTTTAGTTGGGCTGCCCGGATTGATTAATAACGTATTGTAAGGAGTTCCTTTAATAAGTGGTTGATGAGTATGCCCATAAATTAGAATATGGATGCTATGCTCTTTAAAAAAATCTTCTGTATTCTCAGGCTTCTTGTGTATTATTCCGAGGGTGTATTTACCAACTTCAAAATTTATAAAAGTCTCTAAACCCGGTATATTATCTGACTCTCCTCGCACGCATCGGACTGGAGCGATGTTTTCTAGATCGTCAAGAAAAAATGATTCACAAACATCTCCAGCATGTATTATTTCATCAACATCTTTGAAAGTTTCCTCTAATTGATTCAATAATTTAGAATATAATTTGTTTTTATCATTAGTAGCAAAATGCGTGTCAGAAATGATTCCAAATTTAGCCATTTCTTTTTTAATACTCGCTATAATATTATTACTCCAATTATAAAAATAAGTATTCCAAATAAAAAATCCATTATAATTCTAACAACAGTTTCTAGCGTACCTTCTCTGATAGTTTCATCACGGGTAAAATAGGTTTTAAATTCTTTCCAACCTATTGTTAAACTCTCTTTAATTCGAGAAAATTGCCAAATAAAGAGTATTATTCCTATTATCAATAAAGGAATGTAAACATAAAATGTCATAAACGAAAAATCAATATTGTTTATATGGTTCCAAATCGAGAAAGAGGAGATAACATTATTTAGAGTATGTGCGAAGATCACTGGAAATATCCAATGTTTCCTTAATACTACCATAGCAAGAACAATCCCTACAAGGAAGGTTTGCAGAAACCAAATAAACGAATAGACGATAGGAAATCCTACTACGGGGGGTGAAAAGATATACCTAAAATGTCCTAATCCAAAGAAAAAGGATGGTAATATTACGGCAGACATTCTGTTAACATAATCGCTTCCTCTATTGCTTAAAAAACCTCTTACTAAGGCCTCCTCATAAAGAGCAACACTAAGAGGTATAATAATAATCGATAAAAGAAAAATATAATAAGATTCGTTGAAATAAGAATTTAAAGAGAGTTCCCCAGCAGGTTCTAGAGCTTTGGATACAAATTCGAGCATATCAGGTGCGAAAAGATATGTAAAAAAATCTAGAGGTATGAAAATTAAAAAAAGCAATAATACACCGTATAAAAGTTGAAATTTAAAATTCTTCTTAGTTATTTTAAACAAGGTTAAAAAGTTTCTTGAGGGACTAATATCTTCCTTTAAAATTAATTTTTTTCGCTGTTTTTCCATTATAAAAGTTGCTAAATACAAAAATAGAGGGATTGCGGTTATAAGAATTATAGCTCTTACTAAATAATAAAGAGGTTCAAAAATCACGGAATTACTATCAATCAAAAATGGCAACAGAAACGTAGGAATTAACATGAAAATAAAAATACCAAGAAAAATTATCAATACTTCAAATAGAAAATATAATCGTTGCCTTAATATCGTTTTTAGAGGGCTTTCAAATCTTCCCATAATTAATATTTACCAACATGTTTTATGAATAAAAGATAGTTATATCGAAATATTTTAAATTTTTTTATTTGGATTGCCCAAAAAAAGTTTTTAATTCATTTCTCCTTGGAATTCCGTTTCTCGCACCTAATTTTTGTATACAATTGCCAGCAACAAAATTACCAATTTTTACGTTATTTTTTAAGTGTTCAAATTTTAGGTTTAAATTTTTAACTAAACCATAAATGAAACCTGCAGAAAAAGCGTCACCAGCTCCAGTAGTATCAATTATGTTTTCTAATTTTAACGGATGTATAAGTTCATCGTGCGTAGTAGTTAGTAGGAATGCTCCTTTTTCTCCAAGTGTAATAACAATAACTTTAATACCTAAAGCAAATAATGAAACTGATCTTTCTCTAATTGAATCTTCACTAAAATAATTTTCTTTGAACTTAAAAAGAGTTTTAAATTCTTTTTGAGAGAGTATCAAGATGTCGATTTTCTCTAATAAGTTTTTGATGTAATCGAAACCTTGGTCTATGATCAACATACCTGGGTTCAGAATCACAGGTATATTAAGGTTTCTACCTATTTTTGCAGCATGTAATAAGGGTACTATATTTTTTAAGCTACTTAAAAAGATTATTTTTGTATTTTTGAGCGCTTTTGTTGATATATCTTCTTTTGAGAGATAGTTAGCAGCCCCACTATTAGCGTATATTCTCCTTTCCCCTTTTTGATTTAAGGCTACATATGCAGATCCTGTTGTATAATCTCTAGAATACTTAATTAAGCTTGTATCTACAGAGACTTCTTTAAAATCGTTGATTATTTTCTCGTTGAAAGGATCTCTTTCCCCTAGTTTACCGATAAAAGCAGTTGATAAGCCAATTTTTGCGCATGCATAAGCAGTATTCGCTGCAGCCCCACCAGATAACATTGTTAAATCTGATACAAATACTTCGTCATCGTCAAATGGATGTCTTGCTACTTGAGCTATCATGTCAATAAGAGCAGCTCCAATACAAATTACATCGAAAATATTAACCACTTCACTCCTAAATTATGTCTTTTTGATTGTAACTAAAGGATCCAAATTCAGACTTTATTTCAAGTAAATTCTGATGTTTTGATGTGGAATTTTGGCAGAAACCAATAATTTTCGACTCTACATTGTATTTTTTGCTGATTTTAATTATATCTTGAGCTGTAGTTTCATTACAATAAATTTCCATCCGATGACCCATATTAAACACTTGAAACATCTCTTTCCATTGAGTTTCCGAAGAACTTTGAATAATTTCAAATATTTTAGGAATTTGAAACAGATTGTTTTTTGTGTATTTAATTCCTTTACCATAGTTCAAGATTTTTGTTTGACCTCCTCCCGTGTTGTGTATTATTCCGTGAATTTCCTTCCGATGATTTCTTAATGCATCTAGGATTATTGGGGCATAAGTTCTAGTCGGAGACAAAAGTGCTTTTCCTATTGTTAGACTCGAACCTTTAATTTTGTCCGAAAGCAAGTGATTTCCAAAAAAAACTAATTGTTCTTCAAGGGATTTGTCATAACACTCAGGATATTTTGCGTAATATTCGTGCGATAGGACTCCGTGTCGAGCAAGCGTTAAACCATTACTACCTATCCCGCTATTAAATTCTTCTTCATAAGTTGCTTTTCCAGAGCTAGCTAAACCGAGGATTACATCGTTATTGGAAATTTTGCTTAAATCGATGACATCTTTTCTCTTCAAACTTGTGAACGCTGATGCGTCGATTATAAGGGTTTTTACGACATCTCCGACGTCAGCGGTTTCACCACCACAAACTAACGTATCTAACCCCAATTCAGACAACTTTTTACTAAAGGAATAATATTCTTGGATAATCGTTTTAATAATCTCGCCATCAATGTACCTGCTATTTCGACCGATATTATTGGAAATGAAATAATCTCCTGTCGCCCCGACGCAGAGCATATCGTCAATATTCATAACAATTGCGTCTTGTACAATTCCTTTAAAAACGGATGTATCATCTAGCTCTTTATAATACATATAAGCGAGGCTAGATTTAGTTCCAGCCCCATCAGAATGAAAAACTGAACAACAATCATCTCTTCTCCTCACATCTTGAACGATTTTACAAAAAGATCCAGGGAATAATCCCTTATCAGTAAATTGTATTGCTTTGTGGACGTCTTCCTTTTTAGAAGAAACACCTAATTGAGAATAAATATCTTTATTATCAGACATTTTTATAACTTGTACTTATTTTTAAGAACATTTAGAAGATTTTCTGTTTGTTCAAGAGCTTTCCCTATGTAATTGTGAGGATCCAACAAATCATCAATCTCGTTTTTAGAAAAGACATCTCGAATTTTTGGATTTTTAAATAAAATTTCGTTAATTATTATATTTTCATTTTTTGCTTTAATAGCTGCTTTCCTTAAAATTTCATGTCCTTCTTGTCTACCGATACCTTTTTTAACCAGATTAATCATGACTTTTTCAACGAGACTCGCTCCTTTAGTAAGATTTAAATTACTTTCTATTTTAAATTCGTCAAATTCGAGACCTAGGATTACTTCCGTTAACTGATTTATCATAAAATCTAAAAGTATGAAATTCTCTGAGAAAATTATTCTTTCATTAGCAGAATTCGTTAAATCTCTCTCATCTTCTAAAACCATATTATCTAAGGCGGGAATTACGTTAGACTTCAACAATCGGGCTAAACTGCAGATTCTCTCAGATTTATGAGGGTTTCTTTTGTGGGGCATTGTTGAACTACCAACTTGATTTTTCTTAAATGGTTCAAACATTTCAGCTATTTCATTCCTTTGAAGAATTCTTATTTGCCTTGAAATTTTAGCAAGAGATTGTCCTATTAATGTTGTTATAAAAATCACCTCTGCGTGACGATCTCTTTGAATTATTTGGTTAGTTATTAGTGGTAAATGTAAATCAAGCTCTTTAATTACTATTTTTTGTATCTCAATACCACTCTCTCCAAAGCTTGCCATAGTTCCCACTGCCCCAGACATTTTACCGAAGGTGATTTGACTTAGCGTTTCTTTTAATCTATCCATATGCCTATCTAATTCATATGCCCACACACCAAATCTCATCCCATACGTTGTTGGAATAGCATGCTGTCCGTGAGTTCTTCCTATACAAACGAGGTTTTTCTTATCATCAATTACTTTGATTAAAGCTATAATTAGTTTCTTCAACGATTTTATAATATGCAAGATCGCTTCTTTTAGCTGAAGTGCTGTTGCTGTGTCTTCAATATCGTAACTAGTTGCTCCTAAATGAATATATTTTCCTGCGTCTCCCTCGCATTGTTCAGATAAAGCTTTAACCATAGCCATTAAATCGTGATGTATTTCTCTATCTATTTCTTTAACACGATTCAATTTTACATACTGTAAATTAGCTTTTTTAAATATCTCATCAGCAGCCTTTTGTGGAATGTTCCCAAGTTTAGCGTGAGCTTTAGCTAATACAGCTTCAACTTTTAACCAGTTGGTTAATTTTTTATCTTCTGTAAAAATATCGGCTATTTCAGTTCGATAACGGGTTTCAACGGGATTGATAAATTTATGATCCATAGCTACCTAACTCTTTTATCATCTCTATAATTGAAATAATCTACGATCGATTATTATTCTTTTTTTAAATTGTTATTAAAAAGCAAATATTCCAGTAAAAATATCTCAATAGCTGTATTGTAGAAAGAGAAGTAGTAAAAATAGATTTTAATTCTGATGACCTGTCCGCCTAGCTGCGATTTGACCAACCTTTCGACCAGGAGGAGCATTTCTAGAAGTGGTTGTTGGTTTGTGGGGGCTTTGTTTTGCGCCTCCTCCATATGGGTGGCTTGCAGCGTTCATTGCAACTCCACGAACTACGGGCCATTTTTTTGCTTTAGAGCGGTAAGCGTAGTGTGCGTTTCCTGCTTTCAGGAAAGGTTTATCTGTTCTACCTCCACCAGCAACTACTCCTACGGTGCAAAGACAATTTTCATTAAACCATTTAGTTTTTTTTGACCGAAATAACACTTCAATATTTTTTTCAGATTTATTTCTTACGATAGCAGAAACTCCGGATGCTCTCGCGAATTTACCTCCATCGCTGGGAGTTCCTTCGATATTGAACACAAGCGTCCCTATTGGCATTTTTTTAATAGGTAGGATATTTCCGACTTTTACTTCTTGCCCGTATCCCGTTTTTGATTGGTAAAATTCCTGTCCTTCATAAATTCCTTCTGGAGGTAACCATAAACTTTTTTCCCCATTTTCGTACCTAATTCTAGCTACTGGAGCCCCTCTACCTGGAGCGTGAACGAATTCTATCACTTTAAATTTAAACAATTTTTCATCTTTCTTGAAGGGACGATACTTTACCTTTCCTACATGTCGGTGACTTGGAGATCGAGCCCATAAATTGCCGTATCCTTTTCTTTGAGCTAATATACGCTTTCCCATAAAGATCACTTACTATATCGAATTAGTAATATCTAATTAATAAAAGTTTAAATTTTTTATTATTTTGCATAGCAATTATAGATTTGTGAGAAAAAACTATTGTTGTTTTAAAAAAGTTCTACTCTTTAATAGGCTATCAATATTGTAATTAAAAGCGATTGGTAGTTCCCTATCTATGAACTCTCCAGCGATATTTGTTAATAGTAGATTTTTAATCTCATTTGGATCTTGAGTTTGACCAAGAACCCAACCAAGTTTAACGTAACCGACCTCTGGTAAAATGTTCTTTCCAGGAATAACACCAAGATTTTGTAACTCTCTCCCAGTGGAATATACATCCATTCCAACGAACCCATGTAAGGTTTGAGTGGTCATTAGTATAGTAATTCCTTCCTGGATTGCTCTTTTAATAGATTCATGCATATTTGTGCCAATGTGACCTAGTCCCGTTCCTGCAACTATTATCCCTTTATAGCCCTTATCGATATAAAAATCAATTAATTCACTTTCCATACCAGGGTAAGAGTAGACTAGTGCGATCTTCTTTTCAAATTTTGTCTTTAATATAATCTCTCGATTTGATCTCTTCTTATAATCTGAACTAAACATTTTGATTTTTCTGTTTTGGATCATGCCTAATGGAACTTGATCAATAGTCCGGAAAGCCGCTCTAACGGACGAATGCATTTTTCTGACGAGTGTACCCCTATGGATTAACCCATAATCATGTGAAGAAGATCCTAACATTGTGACCAAAACTTCGGAAATATCTGAACTAGCTACAACAGCAGCGTTGATCAAGTTAAGAGCAGCATCAGAAGACGGACGATCAGAGCTTCTCTGACTTCCCGTAATTACTACAGGAATAGACAAATTCTCAAGCATAAAAGCTAGAGCAGCACTCGTAAAACTCATGGTGTCGGTTCCGTGTCCAATTAATACTCCAGCAATTCCAGCATCTGCTGCGCTTTTAACCTTTTTTGCTAGTTCTTGCCAATATTCTGGTTTCATGTTTTCCGATAAAATCTCGAATGCAATCTCACAATCGAGGTTACATATATCTGCCAATTCTGGGACGGAACTAAATAATTCTCCAGGTGTGAAAGATGGGATAACCGCACCGGTAGTATAATCTAGCCTTGATGCTACGGTTCCTCCTGTACCCAGAAGTTTGATATTTGGTAAATTTTTATTTTTTGGGAATTTTTTTTCTGGAATTTTATAGTTCGCCTCTTTTTTACCAGTTTTTTTAATCTCTATTACATCGCTTATATTAATTCCAACGTTGTAATTGTTTTTTAATTTAATTTCAATAAAATTAGGAGCAGAATACTCATTTCTAGGTAAGATAATCCCTTTTAAAGTGGTTTTTTTTGTTATTAATTCGACTATATCCCAAATTTGAATATTTTCCCTTTCTAGGTATTCCCTTGCTTTTCCTTTGTATCCTTTTAACGAATCATTCATTTACTTCAACTCCTTTAATTTTAAACTTAATTTGTTCTTCATTTCTCTTGAAATTATTGCTCCATCGATTTTTCCTCTCACTTTTTTCATAACTTCTCCCATGAGTGGTCCCATTGCTCTCATACCTTTTTCTTTAATAACATCAATGTTTGAATCTATTACATCATCGATTATTTCTAACAAATCTTCCAAACTTATACTTTCAAGCTTTAATTGTTCCTTTATTTCAATAACTGTAAGTTCTGGATGATCTGCTTTCATTATCATAATATCTTCGATTGCTTCTTTACTAATCTCTTTATTTTTTAAATACGTAAAAATCTCTTCGAAATCGGATTCCTTAATATTATCGATATTTTTACCTTCACGCCGAAGAGCTGTAGTAGTATTTAAAATCTTGTTTATTATTATAGATGGATTATCGGGATAAATTTTTATCAATTTTTTAAAAAGATTTAATTTTCCAGTGAAAAACAACTGTTTGACCGAAGATTCTTCAATATGATAAGAGATAGCGTACTCTTTCATTACATCCCACGGATAGTCTGGTAAATTAACTTTAATATCGTTAATCTCGTTATTCTCGTTCAAAATTGCTCTTGAATCTGTGTCAGGATACAATCTTGCACCACCATGTAATTCTCTTAAGAACTCAGTGTTCCCATTTTCTAATGCTCTCCTAGTTTCTGGAGGAACTCCTTTGAACGCTTGCTTCACTCGTTCAACTATTAGGGTAATTGCTTTAGAGGCAACTTCTTCTGTTCCTAAAACTAAGATAAAACAATCTTCTTCTTTTGTATTCAGTTGATTTTTTATTATTTTGATATCATTTTCGGAAAAATTATATTTTGTAAGATCTTCATCGGAATGAATAATTCCTTTTAATCCAGTAAGAATTTTGACTTTACTACTTACTTCTGTTCCAAATCGATAATCTTTAACTAAAATTTTTCCAAAAATGCCTTTAAATCCTTTTATATTTATACCGTAAAGTTTCTTACCCGACGATATCCCTTTAGACACGAATTTAGAGCTCGTATTAGAAATAATTTTTGTTAAATCTGAATACTTATTATCAACATCTCGTTCAGTTAATTTTCTTTTTCCCAATTCTTTTTTAACGTCCAGAAGTCCAATTTGGCGGGAAATCTCGCTATTAATAAGGATGGGTATCCAATCTAATTTCTGAACGCCTTTAATTTCAATTCTCGTTCCATTCTTTATGCTGACATTGATATCTTGTCGAATGGAGCCGAGAACTTTCTTCACATTAGTAGACCATAATAATAATCCTAAACGCTCAGCACACTCTCTGCATTCCTCAGGGTTATTTATATCGGGTTTAGTAGTGATTTCAACTAAAGGAATTCCTAACCTATCTAGGCGGAAATAATTAGTTTTATCGATAGTTTTTATTTTCCTGGCAGAATCTTCTTCTAAGCTTAATATATCTATTCCTACTTTCTTTCCAGTTTTCAATGTAATATAACCATCAGTTCCAAGTATCATAGTCCTTTGAAACCCAGAAGGGACGCTTCCATCGAGATAATTTTTCCTACAAACATGCATCTCTTCAATAATATTGGAATTTAAGAGCAGAGCGATTTTTAAAGCGATTTTTCTCGCCTCATTATTACACGAAAAAGGAGGAGTTTCGTCTAATTCATACGTACAAATCACATCATTATAACACTCGTATTCTATATTTATGTTCTTCTCGTATTCAGTAAGCATTGCTTTATCAAATGTTCCCATTTCACCTAGCACTGGTCTCATTAATCGTTTTATCATAAAATCAGGTTTTTTTTTACCTTGAAGTTTACTAGGGCATCTACAGAATAGTTTCTTCTCGGTATTCAGTTGTTGATGGATTTCCAAGCCACACATCAATCCTAATTCGTCATAATCGAAATTATTCATAATAAATCATTTGAGAATAATATACTACTACTATGAACTGTTTAAT
>Ga0209977_10001355_pt1 | contig 10726 bp, 11 predicted proteins | sample SumtaG_2_FD_183113 | JGI IMG/M metagenome (GOLD analysis project Ga0209977, IMG submission 183113) | Deep subsurface microbial communities from Indian Ocean to uncover new lineages of life (NeLLi) - Sumatra_00607 metaG (SPAdes) (version 2) | ecosystem: Environmental > Aquatic > Marine > Oceanic... | reverse complement strand
GATCATCCCAATCAATTATATAAGCCCCCAGTTCTCTAAAAAAATTGGTTACCGTGCTTTTGCCCGTGCCCACACTTCCTGTCAGACCAACAATAATCATTTGTTCCCTATTTCGCCTCCTTAATTACCTCCCAGGGTTATCACCAAGCACGCCAACAACGACTTCAATTCTCTAGTTCTTTATTTTTGGATTAAAGCCACAGCCTGAGCAGCTATTCCTTCTCCCCTGCCGATGAAGCCCAAACCGTTGGTGGTGGTAGCTTTGATCGTCACCTGTGTTGAATCCACACCTAAGGCCTGACTTATGCGTTTCCTCATTTCGGCAACGAAAGGCGAGAGCTTGGGGCTTTGAGCTATGATGGTAACATCAATGTTGACTACCCTGAGCCCTTTGGCTTTAAGCAGTTCGCCGGTTTTGCTTAACAAAACCAGGCTCGAAATATCTTTATATTCCGGTTCTTGAGAAGGGAATAAGGTGCCGATGTCGCCCAGATTAGCAGCGCCACATAAAGCATCTATTATGGCGTGCGTCGCCACATCAGCATCACTCCAACCCGACAAGCCTTTGTCATAAGGGATATCAACGCCTCCCAAAATTAGCCTTCGCCCCGAAACCAGGGGATGGCTATCACAGCCAATGCCAACCCTTAGCTCCTTTTCCATTCTCCTGCGATGATTCTTGCTAACGCCAAATCTTCAGTTGTGGTCACCTTTATATTTTTATAATCGCCCATATAAAGCTGCACCTTGTGTCCCAGGCGTTCCACAGCAGTGGCATCATCGGTAACCTCTGCTGCGAGGTTCTCATAAGCCCTGGTTATCACATCAAAGCTGAATATCTGTGGGGTTTGCGCTGCCCATAACCTGTCACGCTGAAGGGTTTCCCCAATCAATCTCTCAGCAGCAGCAAGCTTGATGGTATCTTTAACAGGCACTGCGGCTACAGCAGCTTCAGTCTCCCCAACTACCTTCAGTCCATCTTCAATCAAATCTGGAGTCAGGAAAGGCCGAGCTCCATCATGAATCATGACTAAATCACAACCCCTTATTTGGGTTAGCCCTTCTTTCACCGAATCCTGTCGCCGTGCGCCACCGGGGCATAAAGTAACTTTAGACCAGCCCCTCCCTTTTTTCAATTTCTGCCCCCGAGCCAAATCCTTACCATTCAATACCAGGACTATCTGTTGGACTAAACTGTATCTCTGACAAGTATCCACAGACCAAGCCAGCAAAGGTTTCCCCTTTAGAGAAGCAAAGAGCTTGTTTATACCCACCATCCGCTGGCTGGTTCCTGCAGCAACTATAACCACGCCTAACTTACTAGATCCAAGATTCAAATCTCTAAACTCTGCTCCTAAATATCAAAAGCCAAAGATAAAAAATTAAAATGACAAATCAAAATTCAAAAAACTTTTTATTCTTGCCCTGTATCTTTGCCCTTTGCATTTTGCATTTTACTTTCCCTTGTAAGTCCTAGCCTGAGAGCTTCAGTCACCGAGCTAACCTCGATTAGGTGAATATCCGTAGAATGAAAGGATTGCTTCACTTCGCTTGCAATGATAGGGGTAAGTCTAGGCATAAGGCAGGATTTAAAGCCCAACCTGATGGCCTCAACAATTCTTCTTTCTACGTGTGATACCCCTCTAAGCTCTCCATTCAACCCCACCTCTCCCAAAGCAACCAAGCCTGAAATCGGCTTTGCATCACGAAAACTAGAAGCAATGGCTGAAGCGATTCCTAAATCAACCGCCGGCTCATTAACCCTTAAGCCACCAGTAACGTTGACTATAATATCCTGGTTGAAAAGCTTTAATCCGGCACGCTTAGTAAGCACAGCAATTATCAACAGCAGCCGATTAAAATCAACGCCGTTAGCGATGCGCCTTGGTGGAGTAAAACTATTAGTGGTAGTCAAAGCCTGAATCTCCACCAACAAAGGGCGATTCCCTTCAAGAGTGGGCACCACCACTGAGCCCATAGTTCCATCCTTGTATGCGGATAAGAAAACTTGAGAGGGATTACCTACTTCTATTAGTCCCCTATCACTCATCTCAAATATTCCCACCTCGTGAGTGGAACCGAAACGATTCTTTGCACTGCGTAGCACCCTGTAACTACTAAATGGTTCTCCTTCGAAGTAAAGCACCACGTCAACTATATGTTCCAGCGTTCCCGGACCGGCGATGGCCCCTTCTTTGGTCACATGCCCAGTGATTAACAGGGGCACATCGTTCTGTTTCGCCCACCTCTCCAACCTCCAGGTGCACTCCCGCACCTGGGAAATACTGCCCGGCATCCCAGCTACATCCTCTAAATACATAGTCTGAATGGAATCGATAATCGCCAATTCAGGAGAAAGCTCTTCCAAGCATTCTAATACGGCAGCTAAATCAGGCTCAGAGAGAAAATATATCCCTTTGCCCCCTATACCGAGGCGCTCACTTCTAAGTTTAACCTGATTAATAGATTCTTCACCGGAGATATAGGCGACAACTTTATTATTCTCAGCCATCATCGCCGAAATCTGGAGTAAAAGAGTAGACTTGCCTATTCCCGGCTCGCCACCAACAAGCACCAGAGAGCCTGGAACTAAACCACCTCCCAGAACTCGATTCACTTCAGCAAAACCAAGGTGAAAGCGAGGAAAGTCACCCTTTTCTACTTGGGAAAGTTCCTGAGGTCTATTTCCTCTAGAGGAAAGCTGGCTGGGAGTGCGGGATAAAGTGACCCTGGTTTCTATGAAGCTATTCCATGCCTGGCAATCAGGACAGCGTCCTAACCACTTAGGACTTTCCTTGCCACATTGCTGGCAAATAAAAATATTCTTGAATTTGGATTTGCCCTGATTATGAGATTTCAAGTCTGCTGGCCAAGATACCTAATACTCGATAACGGCTATCTTTTCCCCAGTCTTAACTATCTGCCCTGGTGAGACTGCCACTTCTATAACTGAGGCTTTTACTGGAGCTAATATAGGATTTTCCATCTTCATGGCTTCTATGGTGCAAATCACGCCACCCTCTTCAACTGTATTCCCCACGGTTACCTCAACATGTATTATTTTCCCCGGTAGTGGCGCCTCGATTATTTCTTGAGCCATATTTATACAGCATCCTTAACTAAGGGTCTCATTACAATTTTCTCCTCGACACAATCCACAATCACCGTGTCTCCAGCCAGGAATTCACCGCGCAGCAAAGCCTCGGAGAGTGGATCCTCAACCAAATTCTGGATAGTGCGACGCAAGGGGCGGGCTCCAAAATCAGGGTCATAACCTTTCTTGCCTAGAAAATCCCTGGCTCCATCAGTTACTTCCAAAGTGACATTCTTCTCTTTGAGGGAAGCAATAACCTGGTTAAGCATCAGGTCCACAATCTGGCGGATATGCTCCTCGCTTAAAGCATGGAACACGACTTGGGCATCAATGCGGTTAAGAAACTCGGGCCGGAATCTTTGATCTTTCTTCACCTCCCCCAGAACATTCTCCTTCATTTTCTCATACTCTGTCTGTTGTTTTCGTTCGCCATCGATATGGGCAGCAAAACCAATGGTCATATGACGCTTAATAAGCTCGCCACCAACATTGCTGGTCATGACTATGATGCTATTACGAAAATCAACTCTTCGCCCTTTGGCATCGGTCAAATGACCATCATCGAAAATCTGGAGCAGGATATTGAATACATTGTAATGCGCCTTTTCAATCTCATCGAGAAGAATAACACAATAGGACTTCCGCCTTACTGCCTCGGTTAATTGACCACCTTCCTCATAACCAATATAACCAGGTGGTGCTCCAACCAAGCGAGCTACATTGTGAGGCTCCATAAACTCCGACATGTCAAGCCTGACCAAAGCATCTTCGCTACCAAACATGAACTCGGACAGGGCCCTTACCAATTCAGTTTTACCCACTCCGGTGGGGCCCAAAAAAATGAAGACACCAATGGGACGCCTCGGGTCTTTTAACCCGGCTCGAGCCCTCCTTACCGCTTTAGCCACGGTATTTATGGCCTCATCCTGGCCAATTATGCGGCGGTGTAAAGCCTCTTCCATCTGTAAAAGGCGGCTCGTTTCATCGATAGTCAACTTTATCACAGGGATGCCCGTCCACATGCTGGCTACCTCAGCAATATCCTCTGAGGTAACTATAGGTCGGCCTTGTTCCTTCTTGACTTGCCACTCCTTCTCCATTGTCTCGATTCTTTCCGTTAGCTGAAGCTCACGATCACGCAATTCACCGGAATACTCATACTGTTGAGCTGCGATAGCTGCTTCTTTTTCTTTGCGTACACTTTCCAAGGCCCGCCTTGCCTCAGCTAATCCAATAGGGGCACTACCTCGTTTAATGCGTACTCGAGAGCCAGCTTCATCTACCAAATCAATAGCCTTATCGGGCAAAAAGCGGTCCGCTATATATCTTGTAGCCAGCGTAGCCGATGTCTGCAAGGCTTCGTCGCTTATGTCCAATTGGTGAAATTCTTCATATCTATGTTTAATGCCCCGCAATATTTCCAGGGTTTCCTCCATGGTAGGTTCAGCTACCAAGACAGGTTGAAACCGCCTTTCCAAAGCTGGGTCTTTCTCCACATATTTGCGGTAGTCGTCCAAAGTAGTGGCGCCAATACATTGAATCTCGCCACGCGACAACGAAGGCTTCAGGAGGTTAGAGGCATCAACCGCACCTTCAGCTGCTCCGGCACCCACAATAGTCTGCATTTCATCAATAAATAAGATGCAATTACCGGCGGTTTTCTCTTCCTCAATAACCCTCTTCAGCCTCTCCTCAAATTCACCACGGTATTTTGTTCCCGCTACTAAGGCACCTATATCTAATGCAATTATTCTCTTGCCTTGTAATATCTCAGGAACCTCCCCGGCTATTATGCGTTGTGCCAACCCTTCAACAATAGCTGTTTTACCTACACCTGCTTCACCTATAAGCGCAGGATTATTTTTGGTACGACGACTCAGTATTTGAACTATCCGTTCAATTTCTTTGTTACGCCCAATAATGGGGTCGAGTTTATCCGCCCGGGCTAAGGCAGTTAAATCGGTCCCAAGTTGGTCCAGGGTCGGTGTGCGTGTGGCAGCTCGACCTGTGGTACGAGTTCGCACAGTTTCCTGCTTAGTAACTCGATTGACTTCATCGCGTGTTCGCTCCAAGGTAATACCAAAACTCTCTAAAACACTAAAAGCTACTCCTTCGCTTTCGCGCAGTAATCCGAGCAAGAGATGTTCAACACCTATATAGCTGGAATTAAGACGACGTGCCTCATCCACAGCAAACTCGATGGCTCTTTTCGCCCGGGGAGCAAGGTCAACTTCCCCCTTGGTAGCTCGACGCTCTCCTTTTCCAATTACAAATTCTACAGCCGCTTGTATCTTACTCACCGAGATACCAAAGTTACTCAAAACTTTGGCCGCAATCCCCGACTCCTCCCCTGCTATACCCAATAATATGTGCTCAGTATCAATGTAGTTGTGACCCAAGCGTTGTGCCTCTCCTTGAGCCCGAGTCAGCACCCTACGAGCTCCTTCAGAAAACCTTTCAAATCCTGTGCTCATTTCAATCCTATTCGCAGTTTTAACCTAAAGTATAGAACATACCAACCTTTCCGTCAACAAGCCTGGCTTACTTGAACTAAGCGATAGAATGGTAATATACTATAATACGACGAAATTATTATGGAAGGTTAATAAAAATGCGAGTCACTGGTGGCAAAGTAAAGGGAACTCGGTTAAAAACTCTGCCAAGGCACTCCATTAGACCCACGACCAGTGTGGTAAAGCAAGCCATATTTTCTCTTTTGGAGAACAGTACTACCTATTGGCGTCAGATTCTTGATTTATTCGCCGGCAGCGGGGCTCTGGGTATCGAAGCTCTAAGCCGCGGGGCAGAATGGGTCGATTTTGTTGATTACAGAAAAAATTGTTGTGACCTTATCAGAACCAACGTGAACAAAATAGGGGAGCAGGAGCGGGCTCATATTTATTGCTGTAGTGTGAGCAAAGCACTTACCTTCCTCAACAGGAGTTATGACATTATCTTCATGGACCCACCCTACTCTAATTTTTCTGCAAATAATTTACTAGTAAATCTAGCTAAGTCGAAATTGCTGGTGGAAAATTCTACAATCGTGCTTTGCCACGCAAACCGTTTCCCCTTAAATTCCGACTATGATGGACTTCATCTTGTTAAGCAACGCCGTTACGGTGACACTTTTATTTTCATATACCAAAAGGAGGTTTAACTATGGACGTAGCAGTTTATCCAGGTACCTTTGACCCCCTCACCTACGGGCACATGGACATCATTGAACGAGCAGCAGCCCTGGTCGGTAAGCTAATTGTCGGTATCTACGAGAATCCTGCTAAACAGCCGCTTTTTCCTCTGGAACAAAGGGTAAGGTTAGTGGAAGAAGCGATAACTGGCTTGTCCAACGTACATGTTAAAGCTTTCAAAGGACTGACAGTAGATTTTATACGCCAGGTAGGGGGAAGGGTCATGATCCGTGGTTTGAGAGCAAATTCTGACTTCGAACGGGAATTTGAAATGGCGCTGATGAACAGAAAGCTGGCGCCAGATATTGAGCTACTTTGTTTGATGACTAGCTCGCAATATCAATTTCTTAGCTCCTCCCTGATCAAGGAAGTGGCTAAATTAGGAGGCTGTCTTGAAGGCATGGTTCCTGACTACGTAGCTGTAGCCCTAAGGGAAAAGTTTTCTACGCCTATTGAGCTTGCCACTGGTAAGGATAAAATGTAAAATTAAGAGCTAAAAATTAAGGAGGTAACAGAAAGATGGCATACAAAATTACTGATGAGTGCATTACTTGTGGTGCCTGCGAACCAGAATGCAAAAATGAGGCTATAAATGAGGGGGAAGAAATTTATATCATTGACCCCAATAAATGCACTGAGTGTGTCGGCTGGTTCGAGACACAGAAATGTGTTGATGTTTGCCCTGTGGAATGTTGCATTCCTGACCCCGACCACAAGGAAACACGGGAGCAAATGTTGGACAAGTGGCGCAAGCTACACCCCGGTGAGACGCCAGCCGCCAGCTAAGAAGCCCATTAAAAGACCACCCAGAGGCCGTTCAAAAATGTAGTGTGAAGCTCTAGTCTTATGGTGCAACACCTTTGAAGAGTGGCACAACGAAATTAGAAGGTGAAGAATTTCCGGGAAAGCCAAGGCAAATCTGAGTCCGAACCTCGCGGAAAATTCAACAGCCTATCTTGTGGAGGGAAACGATAAACATAGGCTTCGTCTTTAATATGCAAGGTAGATACTAGAAATGTGGCTGGCTCATATCGCTGTGGGATTGTCAATTGCTAGCTATACGGATTGTCTAGAATGTATGGTGCTGGCAAACGCATTTCACCACCTGCCAAGTGTGGACCAATTAATAGTTGACACAGGATTGGCGAAAAAAGAATTCCATGATGCTGAACTACACACTCCCTTTTTTGCATTCGGGGTTGCAGCAGTCGCTGCATTGTTTTCCTGGAAATATGCTTTGCTTGCGTTGATTTGCATTGGCACGCACCTCTTAATGGATCTACCTACAGATACTGGGCTGATGTTGCTCTATCCGTTCAGTAGAAGGCGATTCACACTTAATCTGTGGAAAAACACAGGTGGATGGGGGCTTGGAGGCTTTTATCGACAAAAATGGGCGATTGCTTTAGAAACGCCAATATGGCTGTTCTTTTCTTACAGATTAATCGTCACTCTTGTTTAGATCTTACACAGCAGGATACTTTAGGAGATTCCCCTGCATTGCTTCTTTAGCAGTGAAAATTTGACAGACAACAACCTCAATCTCCTATTTGAAACCAATCACTGTACAGTTATCTAATCTTGAGGAATATACTAACGTCAGTTTATTCATGATTTTACCTGAGGTGGAGCTAGGATAAAATCGACTTTTTGCTCGTTCATACATTTTCAAATGTTTTAGTAGCGGTATAACCAGCATGGATATACTTATGTGTTCCTTATACTTGGTGGAAAATACATTCTTGAATCCAGCGCGCTTCAGCATATCTGTAAGAGTCTTCACCGTAAATTGGTTTATATGCAGCCTCCTTAGATTCCACCATTTTCTTCGGAGGATTTTCGCCAGTATACTCTCAATATCTGGGGTTGATGTTGCCAGCAACCCTTCAGGCTTGAGTATCCTATGAACTTCTTTGAGAACTATGAGGGGGTATGGCACGTGCTCCAGAACTTGCCATAGAGTAACTACATCGAAATAGTTATCTGGGAATTGCAGCTCTTCAAAGGGTTTTGCTTCTACATCCAAGCCAAATTCTCTTCCCGCATATTCTGCCGCATCTTGTGATATTTCAATCCCTTTAGTAGTATATCCAGCCTTGGAGGCGTTAAAGAGAAAGAAACCTTCTCCACAACCTATATCTAAGAGTGTTGTGCCGCTCTTGTACTTCTTAATTAATCCCAATTGTGATTTGGCTGCGCGCAAACGACTTCCCCGAATAATGGGGGCATCGGTATTTCCCATCTTAGAATAGTCACCATTGATTTTGCTCGCTTTCTCAATAGGATTAACATATATAAGATGACAATTCTTACACTTGACGTACCTCCCATGTGTATCTTCCCATAGCATATATACAGTCTTTATGTCCTTTTGAAGATCGGCTTCCCCCATATTAGAATTAAAAGTCACAGTGAAATCGTCCCGTCCACAGTTAGGACAGCTGCGGTATTCAAAAAGTGAATCCATCTTACGCAACCCTTAAAGGCGTTCAGCTTTTTTATAAGCAGCAGCCACAGCCTCGAGAATGAGAGAGCGGAATCTCCCCTTTTCTAACTGAAGAAGAGCCTCGGTAGTGGTTCCCCCCGGCGAAGTAACCATGTTCCTCAAATCAGCAGGATGTTTGCCCGTCTTCTCAACAGTACGAGTAGAGCCAAGTATAGTTTGTATCACCAATTCTTGGGTCATATCCCGAGGCAAACCAATATGCACGCCAGCATCTATGAGTGCCTCGATAAAAAGGAAAACATAAGCCGGACCACTGCCGCTTAAAGCGGTGGCCATACTTAAATATTTCTCATTCGCAACATAAATTTCTTTACCCAAAGCCCCCAGTACAATCTGAGCTAACTTTTTTTGCTCCTGCTTAGTCTCAGCAGTTGCTGTCCAGATAGTCATTCCTTCGCCAATTTGCGCTGGCATATTAGGCATAGCTCTAATTACAGAAGAATGGTTTAAACCCTGGCATAAGCTGGACAGAGTGGCGCCAGCTACTATAGATAACACCAACTGTTCAAGCGCTAAACCTTTTATCTCTTCCATTACTTGAGGCAAATTCTGAGGCTTCACTACCAGGATAATCAAATCGGCATTTGTCACCGTTTTTCTATTATCGACTAAAGTGCTAACTCCATATTCCTTGTTCAATAATTCACGTCTCAATGGACTGATATCACTAACCACCATATCTTGTGGCGCAGCCACCCTTTTAGTCAAAAGACATTTAACCATCGCTTCCCCCATAGCCCCACCGCCAATAAATGCTATCTTCATTTTTCCTTGCTCCTTTGTGCTTCTCTCATGATGCTACAACTATATTCACCACTCGCTTGGGGACATAAATGACTCTGGTGAGTTTCTTACCATCAATATAAGCCTTCACTCGCTCTCGACCCAGCGCTAATTCCTTGGCTTCAACTTCACTTATGGAAGCGGGTACAAGCACCTTATCGCGAAGTTTGCCATTTACCTGAATGACTAGTGTAATTTCCTCTTCCTTAGCTAGCTTTTGGTCATACTCAGGCCATGGTTGATTATGAATGCTATAGGAATGCCCAGTTCTGGTCCATAACTCCTCGGCAAGATGAGGAGCAGTGGGGGCAAGGAGAAGCAGAAAATAGCTAATAGCTTCCCACCATAGAGAACCTGACACCATCCTGTTCTCTTTAACCTTAGATAGGTAGTTGCTGAATTCCATAAGGCTGGCCAGCATGGTGTTGAAGCGGAACCTTTCCAAATCAACAGTCACCTCTTTAATTGTCTTATGCGTTAAATGAAGGAATTCTTTCTCAGTCTCAAGATCAACAACACGGCTAGAATAGTCTGTTGTTACTAAGCTCCACACTCGGTTTAGCCAACGACTGATGCCCACAATACCCCTATCATTCCATTCCCCTCCCAACTCCCAGGGTCCGATAAACATAACATACCCGCGAACAGCGTCAGCTCCTAACTCAGCCACATATTCGTCAGGGGCAATTACATTGCCTCTAGATTTACTCATCTTGTCACCACGATAAATTATGGTCCCCTGATTGAATAAACGAGTGAAAGGCTCGTCAAAGTTGACCAGGCCTATATCTCTCAATGTTTTGATAAAAAAACGAGCGTAGAAGAGATGCATAACTGCGTGCTCAGCACCACCGGTATATAAATCCACAGGCAACCAGAATGTCACTTTAGTCGCATCGAAAGGAGCACCCATATTTCCCGGACTGGTATATCTTAAGAAATACCAGGAGGAACACATAAAAGTATCCATAGTATCAGTCTCTCTTCTTGCTCTCCCGGAACATTTGGGACAGATGGCATTGACGAATGCTCGACAATATTTCAGGGGGGATTCCCCAGTAGGTTTAAATTCCGCATCGGGAGGAAGCAGAACAGGCAAATCGTCTTCAGGCACAGGGACTATGCCACATTTATCACAATAGATTATAGGTA
>Ga0209977_10001354_pt1 | contig 10729 bp, 9 predicted proteins | sample SumtaG_2_FD_183113 | JGI IMG/M metagenome (GOLD analysis project Ga0209977, IMG submission 183113) | Deep subsurface microbial communities from Indian Ocean to uncover new lineages of life (NeLLi) - Sumatra_00607 metaG (SPAdes) (version 2) | ecosystem: Environmental > Aquatic > Marine > Oceanic... | reverse complement strand
TATTCTCGTCAATATCTACAAAAATAGGATTGGCTCTTTCAAACAAAATACAATTGGCAGAAGAAATAAAACTAAAAGGTGTGGTAATCACCCCAGCCCTTTCTCCTAGATTCAATGCTTTTATGGACAGATGCAATCCACTTGTCCCACTATTTACAGCAATTGCAAATTTAGAATCAATATAATCTGCAAATTTCTTCTCGAATTCTTCTAGTTTCGGGCCCAGACTGAGATTGGGAGTATTAAGCACCTCCATTACTCTGGATTTTTCTAAATCAGTAATGTCAGGACTTGAAAGAGGGATTTTCATGCGAATCAATCCTTACCTTTCTCTACAAGCATTAATTCCTTGACGAGCAAGCGTTTCAATATCGATAGTTGGAATCAATCGAAAATAGCGGTCAAGGTTTGGAATCAGAGTAATCAGAATGTAAACAATATCCCGGAAAGACGACCATTGTTCAAGATAAGTCAAGTTAAGCGCCACCTTAGCTGGGTATATTACTTGGTCGTTATAACTTTTAGGGTCGTCTGTTCGGTCAAGAAGTTCCTCCTCATGTCTGAAATATAAAGTTGCCAATCCCGTTATACCTGGACGTAGAGAGAGAATTGCTCGTGCACGACCCTTTAGACGGTCGGCATATCCAGGAACATCAGGACGGGGGCCTACTAAAGACATATTTCCCACAAAAACATTCCAGAGCTGAGGGTATTCATCAAGCTTGAAACGCCTTAACCAGTGGCCAATAGGTGTTATGCGTTCATCACTGGCAGTTGTGATCGAACCATTCTGCGCCCCACCAACTATCATCGTTCTAAATTTCACTACACTGAATAGTCTACCATTACGACCCACACGAGACTGAGTGAAAAAAAATGGCCCCTTTGATGAAACTCGTATAGCGAGTATGACCAAAAGCATGGCTGGGGATAAAACTGCTAATGCAAAAGCAGCTATCACGATATCGAATATCCTTTTATAAGTTACATGGAGACTATTCTGATGCCGTTCTAACTTTGCCATCTTTTAATATTTTAATGTTTATCTTGTAATCGGGCGTGGTATCTTGTAATTACGATTTTTCCAAATAAAGAAAGGCATCTTTACCAGACCAATCCATGTACCCATTCCGTAAATTAAATGAACCAGAAAAAAGATAATCGGTAGCAATATGCAAAACGGCTTTAACCTAAATTGGGCTTTAACTATAGCCTCGAATGTAAATATAAAGGCTCCCGAAGCATATAAAATACCTAACGAAACTATAGGAAGCCAACTCCAGGTTATTACTAGGATAAAACCAATAATTAATGCTACTGCAAATAAAGCAGGAACAAAATGTCGCAAGCCAAAACATCGTGGTTGAACCCCCATAATTAAGCCAATCCAGAGACCTGTCGCATATTTTTGCTTCAAAAGTTCATACAGAGTTGAGCGAGAAATATGAGACGATTTAATTTTTGGGTCAAAGAAGAATCGGAACCCCGCCTTTTTCATGCGATAATGTATCTCCACGTCCTGATTTCGCACCAGTCGCTTGTCATAACCCCCAACATTTGCAAATACAGACCTTTTGTAGGCTGCATGTGCCAGAGTATCAACATACCGAGGCATACCAGGATTTCTAAATTCCGCCGCTCCACTACCAAATTTTGACCTTTCTGCTATTGCCAAAATGCTACACCAAATGCCTGATGGCATCATAGTTATACGTTGACCTCCAACAATGTCTTCTCCAGATAAAATACCTTCAACATTCTTAGTAATAAAATCTTTTGGGATCGAACTATGAGCATCTACGTGAAGAATAATATCGCCTTTGGCCCCAGCCAAAGCCAAATTCCAACCACAGGGCAAAATCTTCTGTGGATTATCCAGAATCTTGACATTAAGTGCTTTATGTGCCTTGGCAAAATTTTCCATGATATAACGGGTGCTATCTGTAGACCGTCCATCAATCAAAAGAAGTTCCAAACAATCTACAGGATAATCCTGCAGTAGGATATCTGAAAGAATGCCTGGCAAATATTCAGCAGAATTTTTCGCCACTATGATAAAGGAAACCAAAGGGAGGAGTAACATACTTGGGTTGGTTATATCAGTTTTTCGTTGGAGTCCGCCTGCGAGTACATCGATATAAGCCAAATGGGTATATTCTAAAATATTTTTCAATGAATAATTTAATCAAGTAAGCAATCTGTTTACCAAATCCTACCTCGTGTGTAATAAAAAAAGGATAGATTATTTCAAGACCAGTGCGCTCTAAAAGATAACCAAGTGTACGAGGAGTAAAATAGTTAACATGCCCTACTGGCATCCATTGAGCCTCTCCCCAACCAGGAAGCATATATTTACGTATGTCATTAAGATTTGGAACTGCCAATATTAAGTAACATTCCGATGCCATCAATGGTTCTAATATTTCTATAATTTCCAATGGGAATGGGATATGTTCAATAACATTATCCATTACAATTATATCAAAACATTCATTATCCCTTTCCTGCCAAAATTCTTGGACAGTTCCTTTGAATACAGAAAGTTTTGAATCTTCCAACGCTTTTGCTCGGATAGGGAATGGCTCAATGGCCGTATAGTCATAACCTTTCGAATTCGCCAATTGATAAAGCTGTCCAAAACCACAACCAATTTCCAATATTCGAGGTTTCCTATCTCTTAACTTTTTCACAATCCAATCTAACAATGCCAAAAGAAAAAAATGACGCGATTTCAGGACAACGGGAGTCTTAACTAAATCTAATGCTTCTTCCTCTTTATACCGCGTTGGATTAAGGGGATTCTTGACAAAAACCATGCCACAATAAGAACATCTGACGATTTCAAATATTCTCTTGCAGTAGGCAATATTGTTACGCTCAAAATATCCATCATCTTTCACTTTTCGCAAGTGAACAAATATCTCTTTTTTACAGATCGGACAAATAGAATGCTGAATATTTGTTTTTGATTTACCTATCATTGTTGATTATTCCTTTAACATCAATGATATATGAATTCCTAAAGCCTTCATGCGTAGAATCTATTGATATTTTACTGCCATCCGGACTCCATCTAGGATGCAGATCACAGCGATAAGAACCGTCGTACATCCAAGGGGCAAAAAATTTGCCAACAATTATTTTATTTTTTGTTATCAGATTGAAAAGGATAAGTTCCCTTATCCTTCCCTTATCTGGATATGTGTCAGTAATGAGCCATTTTTTGTCTGGAGAAATAGAAGGATGACCATCTCCATATGCATCAAGAACCCCATTCCCAATTACATGAGACTTATTAGATTTATCTAAAAGTAAATAATATTTATTACCGAGATTATTTTTTCTTCCCCAGACTATCAAATGTTTATTATCTAACCAACAATAATGGGAAACAATTCTATTATCTAACAAACAGTAAAGCCCTGAGCCATCGCTATTAACAGTATATAATCTTGAAAACTTTCCATAGGGTCCTATCCATCTATGCATAAAGATAAATCTTTTACCTAATGGTGAATATATTATGTGATTTATTTTATGTTGTGATTTATCCATTGTTTTATTGTAGTCAAGAGATATCAAATCCGCTAAAGTTATAATCAATTTTGATTTTCCAGTATTAAAATTTATTCTCCAAATTCCATCTTTTTCGTAAGGCATATCAGATGAGAAATTTTTTACATTTATATTATAACCATATTCTGGTCTTATTTTATAAAGCCTTTTGTAATTGATTACCAAGGCTTCGATTCCTTCGTGATTAACAGTTTGGATAGGCATCGGGATTGTTTTTATTTCTTTTCCAGAGATTATGTCTCTAATTTTTGCAACAAGGCATTCATCCTTTAGCGTATTATAAATGCAATAGTAATTCTTTTTATCTAACCATCTGAGCATTGCCCCCTGTTGAATATTGAATGCCGGTGTTTCATCTATTATATTTAAACTATCCTTTTCGCAATTATAAACGAATATTTTTACTCTATCCTTAAATTTTTTATTGAATATGTGAACCAAGTAATATTTACCATCATAACTCCAGGGCGATTTATCATAATAGCCAAAGAAGGCATCATTGTTGTTTTTATTCTTTAATATCCCTTTCATATGAATATCTGGATGCAATTCACAAGTAAAACTTCCCTTGCGATAAATCAGGTAGGACAATCTTTGGTAGGAAAATTTTGAGATCTGCCTGAGATGCGGGTATTTATCTAATGTTGTCGCAATATGTCTTTCAAATTTATTGTAACGCATTAAAGTTCCCCCGATTTGGTAGACATCTTATAATAGGACATATAATATTAAAATAAACTCGTAACAATTAAAGAAGAAAAAAAAAGGCATTATCGAAGATACGACAAAGAATTCAAAAAAAGTGCTGGAAAATTAGTACTTTAAACTACAAGGTCAGAATTATCCATAGCGAAAGATCTAAGAATAAGTCACGGTGTGCTTAAGATGTTTAATAAACATTTTAAACCTATTTGACCAATCCGCCTCTATTGAAATCTTATCCCGTTTTGAAAATCGCTCAGGTGTTTCCATTTCTGGCAATTTCTCTATTACTTCTAAGCCCTTTCTGGCTGATCCTTGAACATCATAAACAACATCTAAATAGGGCTTAGCTTCATTTAATCCTGAAACCAATAATGGTTTCCCTGTAGCTAAACATTCAAAGAATTTTGCAGGGATAACTCCTCTAATATAGGAGCTATCTTTATAAAGAATTGCCAATATGTCGGCGTCTTTTAATATTTTTGGAAGTTCTAAGTTTGCCACTGGAGGTCTAATTTCAATATTAGCTGGAATTTTTTTACGAATAACAGGATCAACTACGCCAATAAAAACGACATTGAATTTTTTGGCTAATGATTCATAAAGAGATAAATCTAAATGCGGTCCTATCCCCCCATAATAATAAATATTTTTGCATCGATTAACTTCGTCTCCACGATATGCCCGATGGAAAGATTTATAATAGACCCCAGGGGGAGAACGAAATACTTTTTTGCCACCGGATATTTCTTTGATGCGATTTTGTAAATAAAGCGAATCTGCAAAAAGAACATCGGAAATTTTTATCAATTCTTTTTCAGATAAAAGAACATCTGGCAAGGAAACGTTTGCATTAAAATTATGATAACAAATATAACTAACTACATCCGGTTTTAATAGATTAATAATATCAATTGCATTAAAAGTAGGGCTATATACTATTATTATAGGATTCTTAATTTTATATTTTTTAAGAGTTCGTTTTATAATAAATCTATTAACTATCCTTAACCAATTAACTGGGGGACCAAGCCGTAAATTAATGGTATTTAGATTCTTTGGCGGATGAGGATATGTATTTACAAAGCCCTTTTCCTTAGTTGGTTTCAAATAACGTATAATATGTTCTATGCGAGGCCACCGTTGTAACATTCTATTTATATAAAACACATTGTATCCTATATTGGCAAAGCCAAGTGCCATTACTTGGCTTTGATTATGTAAACCTTTCCAATCTAATTCGGCTATAAATACAATATTTTTTTCTTTATATAGTGGAATATTTTGTTTAAATGCTTGCGATGTATAGTTCTTGGCTATATTTATCATTTATCCAGCAAATTTAATTTCTTATAAACATTGATTAGTCCATCCATCATTTGTTCCATTGAATATTTCTCTTTCCATATTCTATAGCCCGCATTTCTCATTGGTTCCCATATATAAGCTGGCTTGGTAAATACACGTTCTAATATGTTTGCCCATGTTTCGGGACTTTGAGCCGGTTGAATAATGCCATTTATTCCATCCTTAACTAATTCGGTTGTCCCGCCTACTGGAGTTGCGATAACCAGCTTACGTAAGGACATGCCTTCTAAAATACTAGTAGGGATTCCTTCAAATAATGAAGGAAGTATAACAACAGGAATATCTCTGATTATTTCATAGATTTCTTTTTGATTTTTATAACCGTAGAAATGGACTAAATGAGATACATTATTCTTCATTGCTGTTTGTTTTACTTCAGCAGAATAACCGTCACGTTCGCCGCCTATAAGATGAAGATTTACATCTATCTTTTTTGAATGGAGAATTCCTATAGTTTTTGCTGCCATACATTGCTGTTTTCTTTCCTGCAAATCACCAAGCATAACAACAGATGGTGTTAAAGGGGAACTTCCATTGTTGGGAGGGTCAGGTAATCCTAAAGCTGCAATACCATTATAGACAATTCTAATTTTTTTTGACGATATCCGGCTCTTCTTAATCAATTCCTTTTTAATGATATTACCAATTGGAACATATATGTCCACATTTTTTGCATTTTGGTGTTCAAGGATATGATATGCACATCTTTTCCAAATAGGAATATTACTTCCACTAATATGGGTATGCACGCGAAAGACATGTCGCAAATTATTATGTTTATTTCTGATTTTTCCAGAAATTATACTCTCACGAAACATATGGCTTTGAATGACCGCAACATTATGCTTTTTCAACAAATTGTCCACGGCATTAATTCCTTTTTTTATTCCCCCTTTTCCCCGCATAGGCACTTCGTAAACTAAAAATCCCATTTCTCTGAAATAGCGAGAGAAAATCGAGTTTCTATCAGATGTTGCCAATATAGGAAAAAATATTTGTTTCTCAGCTAAATTTTTAGCTATCAATAGGATCTTTCCTTCTATGCCCCCAAATTCACCTCCGAAGGCTCCAAAAAAAAACAGAATATTTTTCATGAAATGTCGCTCTTTAATTTGCTCCTATCACAGTTATTACTACAGATATTTTTTTTCAGTAGATTATTTTGTCTAACCTTGGTTTTCATTGTTCCATAACCCGCAATAATGCCCAAGAATATCCATAAATCTCTTGAGCCACTATAACTTCTAAACATCATCATAACCAACCAGGCAGAAAAAAAACCAAGAATAACTGAATCGGTAATAGATATTTTAATTTGCCAACTATAGCAAGAGATTCTTTTCCATAACTGGCGAAGTCCACCCAAAAATAACAGAAAACCTATAAAGCCGAACTCAACAAGTGTATGCAAATATCTATTATGCAGATAATAATTGATTCTTGTATTGAAGGATTTTTTCGTTGCTTCTTTTGACCTATGGAAACCTATCCCAGTAAAAAAATACTTAGGCAACTCTTTGGCATAATCTCTCCATATTGCAAATCTTACATTAGCACTTCCTATACCATCCGATTCTATCTTTTCCAAAATATTCATGCGAACTTCAAGATTATCCCTAACGTATTGGGGAACAAAACATAATAGAAGACTAATGATTATCACGAATCCTGCAATAAGTTTAATTTTTATTTTGATTTTCGGCACATATATTAATAAAATAAATAAGCCAACTATTAATCCTAATAAACAACTACGTGAACCACTTAAGAGAATTCCCAATATACCTATTATAATAAAACCAATAGCAAATATCTTAGTAGATTTAATCAATCCTCTTTTGATTAAAACGAATAAATTTAAAAATATACACATTAATGCACTTGTCCCAAATAAATTGGGATTTAGAAAACCCGCTGATAACCGCAGATCAGAAATTTCCCCAGAAATAACCCTATAGCCACCCAACATCATCACTATAGTCAATCCTGCACCATAAGCTAAAGCAAAAGCGATAAGCATCTTTTCAGTTCTTAATAACGATGCAATGGCATAGGCATACAAGGCAAACAGAAGAAAACGGGCAATAGCCATTCCATTACCCTGATGAAAATTCACAAAACCACCTTGAAGCTGAAACTCTTGTGTGATTCCGAATGTGAATTCTGATGGTAATAAAATAGCATACGTGACAATTGTATGTAAAATAAAAAATAACATAAAATAGTTAAAAATGGGGGGGAAAGAGCGTATTTTATGGCGGACAAATAAAGCCCAATAGAAAATGAGTAAAACGGCCAGACTAGGAAAAATTTTGGAAAGATCAAAACTAGATATTTGCTGTAAGCCTGCACCCCAGGTGGCGAAGAAGGCAGTTAAAACAAGTAGAATAGAAAGGGCTATCTGTTTTGGTTTGAAAATAGGTGTATGTAGCTTCGTTATAAGATTATGCATAAAGAATTATTTTATAGTCGAGATTGCCTTATGTATGGGGATTTAAATGGGATCCATCAATCGTCATTTTTCATTAAAAATTTTATTTATTGAGTTCAATCACTTAACTAAATATCTCAATATAAAATCCGTTTTATAAAAAAGGACAATGGACCGAGGTGTTTAATATCAGTTATCGATAAAACCCATTTTATAGCCGATCCAAAACTTTTTTTTGACAAAATGAACGGGGATGATAATATTCCTATAAATGTTACTATTAATATCCCTACAAATCTATACCATATTGGTATTCCAAGAAATCTGAAAAAATACAAAAAAGGAAGTAGTACAATTAGAATAAAAACTGATATCCGAATAGATGATAAATGCGCTCGAATAAATTCAAGCCATGATATTTGAAGAACTTTTAGGCTTAATTGAGACATTAATAAATAATTAACAAAAACTGCTGAGACAATTGCAATTGCGATACCTGAAATTCCCCATTTCGAACCTAAAATTGATCCGATTATGACAATCCCGGCATAGACTCCTTGCCTCCATGCTCTTTTATAAACAAGCCCAAGTGCTCGTGTTAAGGAGTCACTAATCTTATAACCTGTTCTAAAAAGAATACATAATGAAAGAATTTTAAGAACAGGCACTGCCTCATTCCATTTTGGACCAAATAAACTCCCTATAATTTCAGGGGCTGCAAAAAACATTAAAATACTAGTTTGAAAAGCAATTAGTGATGTCAATTCAATTCCTCTAAGAAAAATTATTTTTAGACGACGCGTTTCCATTTGTATTTCTGCCATAGCAGGAAAAAGAACTTTATCCAATACATGGGCAAAATAAGTTACTGGCAACATAATTAATTGGTAAGCACGGCTATATAGTCCTAACACTTCTGCCCCTAATAATCTTCCGACAACAAAATTATCACCTTGAATTGCTGCAAGATTAAAAATTCTTCCAATTGTAAATCCACCTCCAATATTTAATAATTCGTTAGAATCTTTTTTAGAAAATAGAGGCAAAATAGAATGAGATGAATAGGAAAAAATAATAATTACATATATAAAACTCTGTACAACTAATGCTACTACTAGTGCCCATACTCCTTTTTTCATCAAAGCTAATGAAATTCCAACAACTCCATAACCAATAATATAAGAAACTATCTCAGCAACCATTATTTCTTTAAAGCGCATACTTCTTCTTAACAATGAATCTGCAAGAACTCCGAAATTTCCTATTACAAATGTAATACTTAACGCTCTTAGAACATTTTTTAATTCTGGATTTTTAAAAAAGACGGCTATCAAAGGGGCAGAAGACCAAAGCAGAATAAACATTGAAAAACCAAAAATAATAATTAATGTAAATCCTGCACGAATATGATTTTTTTTTAAATCTTTTTTTTGAATAACCGCTTGTCCTATTCCAAATTGAGAAACGAACTGTGCTAATCCTGCAAAAATTAGTGCAATACTTAACAAGCCAAAATCTTTTGGGGGAAGTAAATGTGCAAGTACCGAAATAATACTCAATTTAAAAATTGCCTGTAAAAATACAGACAAAAACGACCATTTTAAACCAGAAAGAGTTTTTTGAGTTAAATTATTTTTATTTGTTTTCATAATAGTATGTAATTTATTTAAATAATTTATACCATATTCTATTTAATAAATAATCGAAATCTAGAAAGGCTCTAAATTTATCTAAAAATCTTTTAAAAATATAATCTAGATAAAATTTATAATAAATATATATTTGTTTTATTTTTCCAAAGTCTATTTTTTCCATTGGATAATTGAAATCATATAATATTTTAAAACAAACTTGTTGAAAAACAAAACGCTCTTCCATACTTAGTTCCTTCTTCCAAGCGTTAATTCGGCTAACAATAGGTCCTGATTTTATGTTTTTATGTAAATATTTTTGATTGTTAGGGATTTTTTCAAAATAATTTGAGGCTCCAACTTTTTTCGAATTTACATTAAGAAATTTTAGCAGTTTATCTATTTTGAAATTTTTATTTCTAATTAAATCTTCATATTTTATTATTTCTAGCCAGCTTTTATTTTTATATTTAATTATTTCTCTAATTACTTTATTATATCCAATAGCGGTCCTAATAGGATTATCAGTCATAGGCTTTCTGTTGGTACTTCCTTTTGATTTTTTTTGAGAATAATAAATAGCTCTTGCATCTCTTATTATGAAAATAAACCTTGAGTTAGGGAATATTTTTTTAATTTCTCCTATATGCCCAACATAAGGGCTTTTATAAATGTATATTTTGGCACTTGGCTTCTTTTTTCTAAAATATAATTTCAATAGGATAGATAAAATCTTATCAAAACTGGTCGGATAGTTATTATTCCTCTTTATTTCTGTAATTAAATCTTCTTGATTAATTCCCCATTCTTTGAATTTAATATTTTTATATAATTTCTTTATAGCATATTCAATTTGTAACTCATTTTTGATAGTTAAGGGTCTATTTATTATTCCATCTGGGAAAGTAGCTTCAATGCTTACCCCTATCTCTTCATATTCATCTAATAACTTGCATAAATATGTTGAACCTGAACGATTAATATAAATCAGAAATATTAAATTTTCTATATTTATTCTCTA
>Ga0209977_10001353_pt1 | contig 10732 bp, 11 predicted proteins | sample SumtaG_2_FD_183113 | JGI IMG/M metagenome (GOLD analysis project Ga0209977, IMG submission 183113) | Deep subsurface microbial communities from Indian Ocean to uncover new lineages of life (NeLLi) - Sumatra_00607 metaG (SPAdes) (version 2) | ecosystem: Environmental > Aquatic > Marine > Oceanic... | reverse complement strand
TTAAGAGCACCTTGAGTTGCTTCAAAAAGTAAATCTTCCCTTCCCTTATCCCATAATTCTCCATATTTCGTAGCATCACATCCAATAATAGCAACCTTATCTTTAATTCCTTTTACTGCCAACTTTTCCACCTCCTTTAAAATCTCCCTCTTATTGGTCTACATTTCCAATAGTAATTCTTGAAGTCCGCACCTTCATGCTCTTTTCTAAAAGTTAATTCAACTTCCATTCCGATTTTTACATTATCTTCTGGATTTTCTATTTCTGTCATATTTAGCAAAACCCGCCCACCACCATCAAGATCTATTACACAACGTGGAACAGGTGTATTCAGATATGAACCCCCAACTAAATGATCTAGCGTGTAAGTAAATATTTTACCTTTTAGAGCAAGTTTAACAAGTTCCATTTGATCATCAGCTCTACACACAATACAAGAACGGAATGTAGAAGGATATTGAACAGTCCCACAACTTTTACATCGATTACCGTACATTTTATATACAGTAAGAGTATCACGCCATAAAGTCACAGCCGAGCTTTTTCTTACATACCGGTCTTTTTCAAGGAGTTTTTTACTTTCAATATACACACTATAATTTTGTAGAGTTTTCATTGATTTTTGGTGCCCTGCCATGCCCATATGATTTTTGGATAGTTCTCTCAGAGCTCTTCTATCTTGAACATGCATCAATATTGCATCGGCACCATCACCAAATCCAGCTAAAATTACTTTTGCTCCTTCTTTTGGACGCTTCATAGCAGAAATTAGCAACATAAAAGACATTGGAGTTCCGAGGTCACCAACTTGAAAAAATAATCCATTTTGGGCGACACCTTGGTTAAATTTCATTCTCTTGGAGATACGAGCATGTGTTCGGGGATTATTATAATAGTATGCAGCTACATCAATATCTTCAGGATTCAAGTTATTTCTTTTCATAATCTCAGACATTACTCTTGTAATACTTTGAGTATAAAATTGTCTGTCCATTTTCGCTTCAAAGGTTCTAACAAAATGATCTTCTTTAGCCCTTTTCCAGGGGCCTGTAACATTAGCTGAGATAGAATAGTAATCATCAATAACAATAGGCAGGTTTTCTTCTTCTACGATCAAGAAAGCGGCAGCACCATCAGCAAATCCAAATTCCCACATAGTAGCAGGCTCTGCTTCTCTTGTATCTGAAGCAATAATAAGTATGTTGCTTATATCTTTATTTGCTTTAATAGTATCAATTGCTCTTGCTAAGGATGTTGTTCCCGCTTTCAAGGAGTTAGTAAAGTCTGCAGTTATAATATCTTCTCTCATATCTAATACGGTAGCTATGAATGACGCTGAATCTTTTTCAGTATAAACTTGAGTTGTAGAAGCAAAAAACAAACCATCAATACTCTTCGGATCAATTCCACTTAAACAATCTAATCCTGCTTCTATAGCCATAGTAAGGCTGTCTTCATCTACGCTTGCTATTGCTTTATTTCCAGGTACTGCTGGAAAGTCCCAAGCTTTAGCAATCAACTCACGGGGCATTAGATATTTTGGTAAATATGCTCCATAAGATTTTATTCCTATCATTTATTTATTTCTCCCTTTCCTTTTATATTTAATTTATTATATGATTCTGAATTTTCCACAATTAAAATATTTCTTCAAATTTAGCAATTGAAACTAATAAAAAGAAAGTTATTATAAGAATATAATCTTGAATAAACAATAATCTAATCAAAGAAGGTGATATTATTCTTTATCCAATGAGAAATTCATATCGTCAGTATATTGAATTACATGATTTTTGGGATTTTTGATTTGATAATGATGATATTGGTGTAGAAAAAAACTGGAGTAAGGGATTTGGCAACGGAGAACCAATCGCGGTTCCTGCAAGTTGGAATGATCAATTTTCAGAAGGTCGAGATTTTTTAGGTCCTGCATGGTATCAAACTATTATTTCTATTCCAACTGGTTGGGATGAGCAAAGAATTTTTCTTAGATTTGGATCTGTTAATTATTTGGCAGGCGTTTGGTTAAATGGAGAATTTATTGGATCTCATGAGGGGGGACACTTGCTCTTCGAATTTGATATAACAGAAAAATTGAATATGAATGAAAATCTTCTCGTGTAAAACTAAATTATTATGATTATATTCAGCTTTATAACAAATGGAATCCTTACAAAAATATATTAGAATCAAAGAGGTAACTTAAGTATTATCAAAAATCATTTATAGTAATAATTCTATATGTATAATGATGACAACACCAAAAGAAAAAGAAGTTAAAAAGGAAGAAAAAATATCTGAAGAAAACTTTTTCTTTGATGATTCTGAAGAGATCATATTAACAGAGCAAGAGATACAAGATCTCGAAAAGAAGCTTGAATATAAAAAGATTGATGATAAAACTCGCTCTTTTTTTAAATCCTCTCACCACTTCTATAAAAAATTGGAAGAAAAGGAGTATACAATATCATTAGAAGAAATTGAGAAATTATAAAAGGGATTTTTCAATTGACTGATTTAATTTTTAAAGAATTAGAGAGAGATGTAATTATTGAACCCTTCGACTGTGGGGATCAAACTATTAATTCTTTTTTGAATCATCTTGCTCTCCTTAATCAAGAGCGAAAGCTTTCAAAAACATACACTTTTTGTTTGAAAGATTCAAATAAGGTAATTGCATTTTTAACATTATCCGCATCTCAATTAAATACAGGAGATGCAAGAATATTTGGGATTGATAAAGTGCCAATAGTACTTCTCGGGCGCTTAGGGGTAGACAATAACTATAAAAACAAAAAGTTGGCCATAGCATTGATAAAGATCGCCTTAGAAAAATCATTAGAAGCAAGTAAAATCATTGCATGTCGTTTATTGCTGGTGGAAACTACTTTAGATATGAAATCCTATTACTTAGAAAAAGTAAATATGGGATTTGAATGGTTTCGAGATCGGAAGAATAGCTCTATTCTCTTTATTGATCTGAAAAAATATGAGGAAAGTACTCATTAAAAGTTGATTATATATTCTTATCTATATAACTCATAAAAAAGACTTCTTTTATTCTCTTGTGATACCGTATCTATCATATTCTCAACATGTGCTTGATTTATGGAAGTGGCTTGAATTTCTACGTTTAAAGCGAAATCAAAAGAAGTGTCTTGTTCAAGCTCAATTCCAGACATCATAGCATTTATTTGTGAAAAGGATTGAAGTCCTGAAATTTGAGAATCATAACTACCACTCATACTACTAGTCATATTACCGCCACTATAACCTCCTGTCACCTCTCTAATAGCGAATTTTGCGGAACCCAAAAATGCTTCTCTGAACGAGTATATAAACATGCTCCAGAATTCAGAAATCCCATCTGACCATCGAGATATCTATAGGGTTATTACACTTTTTTTGTAGTAGAATAATTTTCCATTAGGATATTTGAAAATGGGAAAAGGATGGGAGACCTTTATAAGAATCTTTTTCTATTCGTCATACCTAATTATTCTTAATATACTAAATTGTATTCTCTAATGATGATATGATGAATGGTCCTGTTGAACCTTTTAAAATTAAAATGGTCGAACATGTAGGAATGCCAGATGAAAAAAGAAGAAAAGAAGCTATTAAAGAGGCAGGGTATAACACCTTTTTGTTAAAATCTGAAGATGTATTTATTGATTTGTTAACTGATTCTGGTACTTCTGCTATGTCTGATTATCAGTGGAGTGGTATGCTCTTAGGTGATGAGGCTTATGCTGGAGCTCGTAATTTTTACAATCTTGAGAAATCAATACAAGATGTTCTAGGTTATAAATACTTGGTTCCAACACATCAAGGGCGAGGTGCTGAACACCTCATGTATAGCCATCTTGTAAAACCAGGGCAAATTGTTCCAAGAAACATGTATTTTACTACATCTAAGTTGCATGTTGAACTTCCTGGTGGAAAGATGGTAGATATGATTATTGATGAAGCTCACGATCCAGAGAATGAACATCCATTTAAGGGAAATGTAGATTTTAAAAAATTACAGAAATATATAGATGACTATGGATTAGATAAAATCTCCTTTGTAAGTGTAGAAATGGACGTAAATATGGCGGGAGGTCAACCCGTTTCCATGGAGAATTTACGAAAATTAAGAGAATTTTGTAATGATTACAAACTTAAAATAATATTTGATGCAACTCGTTCGAGTGAAAATGCATATTTCATTCGAGAACGTGAAAAAGGTTATGAAAACACTCCAATTATTGAAATTTTAAGAGAAATGATGAGCTATTCTGACGGATGTATATATTCAAGTAAAAAAGATTGCCTTGTGAATATTGGTGGTTTCCTTGCTACTAATGATAAAGACATTTTTGAAGCTACTCGAAATATGGTTGTAGTCTATGAAGGCCTACATACATATGGAGGCATGGCAGGGAGAGACATGGAAGCGGTTGCTAGGGGTTTGAAAGAGGGTGCTCAATATGAGTATTTAAAATATAGAATTCATCAAGTACGGTATTTAGGCGACATGTTAAGAGAGGCGAACGTTCCAATTGTAAAACCTATTGGTGGTCATGCTGTCTTTCTTGATGCTTTAAAATTCTTACCTCATCTTGAAAGAGAACACTGGCCAGCACAAACATTAGCTGCAGCGATTTATGAGGATTCTGCAGTGAGGAGTATGGAGAGGGGTGCTATTTCGAAGGGACGAGATAAAGAAACTGGTGAAAATATTTTTCCCGCATTGGAATTAGTGAGATTAACAATTCCAAGAAGAGTCTATACCAATTCACACATGGAATATACTGCGGATTCAGTTATCAGTCTTTTTGAGAAACGGGATACTATTCGAGGATTAAAGATGGTATACGAACCAGAATATCTAAGGTTTTTCCAAGCTGGTTTCGAGAAATTATAAATTTTTTTACTTTTTTTCAAAAATAACTGATAATTAAATCAAAGAAACTGTTATGACCTATAAAATTATAAGAAGAATGATTTTTATTAAGTATAGGAATACAATAATAAAATCATCATAGATTTAATGAAAGAATTTAGAGTTAATGATTATATAATATTAAAATTGGAAGAGGAAATAATAGAGGAAAAAGAAGGACTGAAAGAAACAACAACTAATATATATGTAAATGGAGAAAAATTCCAACAATGTACTTTTCTATTAGTTAACATCCCCATCAACCAAGCAATTTCATTAAAAGAAATTGATTCCATCGATGAAGCTGAGGGAATATTGGATACATCATTGGAGGAAAATAATGATAATCCATTTGAGTATAAAATACCTCCAGAGACAGAATTCTGGGGGCATTGTTCAAATATTCAAGTATGGGCAGAAAGTAACTATAATACAAAATTATTACATCGAAACTTGGCTTTTCCGTTACTTAAGAAACTAGCAGAATTAGGAGATCCAATTGCTAAACGAGTCTTTAAGGAGGAGGTTGCACAAAGATTCTTAAGTTTTTACTTACCAGTAATTCATTTTTTATTCTTTAACAACTATTTAGACTTTTTTTCGGAAGAAGAGCTCGAATTACTCTTTCATAAACTTAAATTACATAATGAATTATTATTTTCTTTTATTAAACCTGTATTGATGATCAAAGGATACATCAAGCACAATCTTACTATTGAAGAATTTGGAGTCTATTTAAAAAAATTCATTTCTGATTCTGAAGGGGGAAAATTTGTCCCCTTAAAAATGGAGAAATATGAAATATTAGATACCTTTTCTAACGTTATACATAATTGGCTTCTGGAGAATACATGGAAAAAAGAATATGAATTATTAAAAAAAAGATATATATAGCGAAAATATCCTTTAAATTAAAGAGTCCATTTATATTAATGTTAAAATAATTTTTTCTTGTCTTTTAATAGAAAATATATACTTCTATAATAGAAAAAATCTATTCTGATACAGAAAGAGGATACCAAGCTGCTAAATCAATACGTCCCGTACCTATTGATACGGTTTCGGGGAATTTTTCGATTGGAACTTTTCTTCTTAAATGAAAAGGATATAAAATAAAGATACCATCATTTGTATGAATTGCAGAGGCATTTTTTAATATGCCCTTAAACCATCTTGATTTGATCAGCGGTATCCATTCTTGAGGGATAATGTAAGAATCAATAAATTCGCCAGTTAGTACCATATGCCTTCTTTCATTGTTTTCCGAAATAGTATCAGCTTTTTCCTCTAACTCTTCGATAAGTTCTATCGAATAATATTTGTCAGTTGAAAATGGTTGATTAATTATTCCCTTCTCTAACTCTAGATAGGGAGATCTCAGAACACACAATAACATTTCAACATGTTGGCCTATAAATTCTTGAAGATCATAGTAAATATTATATATTTGGGCTTCTAAGCCACTTTGAAGCTGCCCAATTATCCAAGAAGAGGTACTATCATATAAATCAGCCTTCTCAAATATTATATCCGACAATAAAACTTTCAATGCTAATTCCTAATTCAAGTCTGCGGTAGTCAAAATTAATTCTAGTGGAATTGATATATAATCAGGTAAAAAACCTGATAATATTGCGGGTCAATTCTCAGTTAAAGATAAATTAAATTTACTTCAGATTCTGTTTTTAATCTTCTTGTTAGAGTCTCTTCAAATGTTGTTATTATCAATTGGTCAATAAGACCACTTTTACAAAAATTTTCCAAATACTTTATTATAAGTCTCCGGTTCTCCACATCTAGATGTTCTAAAGGTTCATCCAGAAGCAAAAACGATGCTCTTGAGAAATTATGTAATATTAAGCTTCTAGAAAGAATTAATAATACCGTCTTTTCTCCCCCACTTAAATTCTTAAAATCAATTTCTCCTAAATCTTTTTTGATTATTGGATTTAAATTATCATCAAAAGAAACCTTAGAGTTCAGATTTTTAAAAATATAATTCCAAATATGTGTGATCTCCCTCATTATCGGATTTAAGAATTTTAATCTAAGGTCATACAAAGTTTTTTCCAGAGTTTCTTCAATTATTTTATTTAGATTAATTAAATTATTAAACCTTTTTATTCTATAATTTACAAGATTTTTATCCAATCCAATATCTATCATTTCAATTGTTTTTAGCTTACTCTTAATATTTAAGATTTTGGTATTTAAATCAATCATCTTATTCAAAACTGACCTATTTTCTTTTTCTATCTCATCCCTCCCCATTATAAGGCTCTCAATTCTTTGATTTAATTTATCGAATTTACTGAGATCTTCAAAATATATTTTGTTTAATGGCAATAATTCTCTAATTTTATTTACCTCGTTCATTTCTTTTTCAAGATATTTTTCCTTATTACTTAATTCAAAAACGGTATTTTTAATATGGATATTTTTCTCAATATCTTGAATTACTTCTTCTGATCTTTTTTCTAAAATTAGATTAAAATTAGTTTCTTTGAAATCCGTATTGCAAAGCGGACAATAATCAAAATTTATGTTAGTTCTCAAAATTTCTCTAATAGTATCATTTATTAGTTTATAAATACGTTCTTGCTTATCAAAAGCTGTTTTTTCAGATTTAATTTCATCGATTTTAGATGTATTCTTTTTTATTTCTAAAGTAATCTCTTCTTTTTTTCTTTCTATCCTGTCAATAATAGCATTAAAATCAGATAAATTTTCTATATTTAAGATCGAAGGTATTTCTCCCTTAAGAGTGTTAAAACTGTCTATTTTTGCTTTAATTTCTTGGATTTCTTTATTTAATTCTTTTAATTTATTTGAAAAGTATGCATTTTCTTTCTTTAATTCTTCCATCTCAGATTCCTTTCTTCTTAAATTCGCCTTTAAGTTATCATAATTGATTTCGTCTTTTACACTTAAACCTTCTAACTTGATATAAAAATCTTTTAGATCACCCTTTAAGTGACTACTTGTTTCATGCGTTTTTGCCCTTAAATCTTCAAGATATTTTATCCCCATAAAATTTTCGATATAATTACGAAACTGGTGTTTATGACTACTCTGGAACGGCTTAAAGTATTCATTTTCACCGTAATATATCATTTGTTCTAAAAATCTTATTCGAGAATTGAATATCTCTTCTATTTTTTTTTTAATTTCTGTATACTTATCTATTACTTCATTTTCAGTTATTAACCTGAGTTTATGATATACCATACCATTAAAAGTTCTCGATATCTCAAAATCGTTTTCGCTATGAGAAAAACTGATATTTACATTAGCTGCCGATCTAGTTGAAATATTTTTAAAAGAGGCCCTATTTGAATGTAGAGTTTTTCCTGTAAGTCCAAATAAGATAGCTTCTATTATAGATGTTTTACCAGAACCATTCTCACCCACTATAAAATTTAAACCTTTTTCAAAATTGATACTTAATTTCTTGTGGATCTTCCAATTTTCTAGTTGAATTCTATTAATTTGACTCATCATCTATATCCTCAATTAATTCTTTTAAAAAATTTCTATATTTTTTCTTGATATCAAAATCCTTATCAATAATCTTTTTAAGTTTTTCTTCAATTTCTGGATATTTATTGAAAAGATTTTGCAAGGTGACTTCAAAATCCTTAGAAGGGGATTGCCCATAATAATAATCTTTAATAGTGGATTTAAAATTATTTATAAAAATATCCTCGACATCTCTAGATCTTATTTCCTCTAATGATTCTTTAAAGATCTGATAGGATTCTTCTCCAATTAATTCATTTAAAATAAGTTCAAGATCTTTTTTTTTGATCTCAAACTCATTTCTTATAGAAGAAACATCTAACTTATTTAGTAAGTTTGATTTTAAAATTACAGATTCTAAAGTAGGGGTGTCCCAAATTAAAATTATTCCTGTTGTTCTAGTAATTTTATTAAAACTATCTAAAATATTGTCTATTTTCTCGGAAGTGATATCTTTAGGAGATCTCCCAATAAGAAACACAAGATACACATCATCCACAATTGTAAGAATAAAATCAACAACAATAGGCAGTCGTTCCTCATATAGAATTTTATTGATATCATTTCTGATCTCTAGTACGCTAACATCGGCATATTTTTTAAGTAAAGATTTAACCCTAAAATAAAAGCTAGCTAAATTCTTAAGATCGATATTATTATTCAACACATACACCCTCCTCTAAATTTCTTTCTTTTATTAAGTCAAAACTATATTTATTTATCGCAATTTCTTTAAAAATATCAAACTTTCTATCAAAACTTCTTCTGACTTCTATCTTATCTCGTAATAGTGATTTTACTTTCTCACAATATATATCATAATAATCATCAATTGTATCTAATTTGCAACAACTATATACTCTTGCTAGAGGATTAAAACTATCTTCTATATTGAATACATCACAATCTAAGGTATCTCCTTGATGATTCTGAAAAGTGCCTAATACCATAAGGTGATTTTCTTGAAAAATTTTCATTTTTGTATCTCCTGAAATTATTAAAGAAGAATTTCCATCAGAATCGGAATTTGATAGATTTAATGCTAAAAGGATTAAAGATAAGTCATTTTCACCAGGGGGATTGTTCCTAAAGAAAGCATTTGCTTCATTTTGGATAAGATTTAAATCATTATTATCTACAGCAATGATTGATAAAAATGGTATTATAATCCCTAATACTTTTATGATATCAGTTCTATACCCTCTATTAAATTTTCGGGATTCTCCAAATAAAGCAGCTCTATTATTATTAGAGTAATCAATTTCAATATCAAATAGTCTTTTAGATACATATAATTTCTGATTTATAGAGCATCCTGAAAGGGCAAGTAATATTTCATTTAATCGAGAACAATAATCACTAATCCCTACCCTTCTATTTTGAATATGCAAATAGTCGAGTAAAAAGATCAGAAAATTTGTATCAAGAAGAATATATCCTCTGTTTTCACATACCTCACACTGAGAACTGCTCATTTTCTACCCTCTATTATATTTGCCTCTAGATATATTTAATATAATTAATTCATATTTAATATAATTAATTCATTATTCAACTTTCCTTCTTAACAAATAGACAAAGGAATGTAAATCACGACAATTTATATTTCAGTGGAAGCTGTAGCCCGAGGTTTAAGAGAAGGAGCGCAGTATGAATATTTGAAATATAGAATTCATCAAGTACGGTATTTAGGCGACATGTTAAGAGAGGCAAACGTTCCAATTGTGAAACCTATTGGTGGTCATGCTGTTTTTCTTGATGCTTTAAAATTCTTAGCTCATCTTGAAAGAGAACACTGGCCAGCACAAACATTAGCTGCCGCAATTTATGAAGATTCTGCGGTGAGAAGTATGGAGAGGGGTGCAATTTCAAAGGGAAGGGATAAGGAAACGGGTGAGAATATTTTTCCAGCATTAGAATTAGTAAGACTGACAATTCCACGGAGAGTCTATACCAATTCACACATGGAATATACTGCAGATTCAGTTATCCGTCTTTTTGAGAAACGGGATACAATAAAGGGATTAAAGATGGTGTACGAACCAGAGTATCTAAGATTTTTTCAAGCTCGATTTGAAAAATTATCTCTTTAAAATATTTAAAATCTTTTTTCAAGCACTGTTATTATTGGATGAAATCCAGCTTTGCTAAAAACATAGAGAAGTTTTTCATCAGTCTTATAAGCAAGATTGATTCTTATCGAATCACATCCCCACGATTGCAAAATCTGAATGGCCCTATCTGCTAAGAGTTTTCCAACACCTCTACCTATATATCCTTTTTTAG
>Ga0209977_10001352_pt1 | contig 10740 bp, 4 predicted proteins | sample SumtaG_2_FD_183113 | JGI IMG/M metagenome (GOLD analysis project Ga0209977, IMG submission 183113) | Deep subsurface microbial communities from Indian Ocean to uncover new lineages of life (NeLLi) - Sumatra_00607 metaG (SPAdes) (version 2) | ecosystem: Environmental > Aquatic > Marine > Oceanic... | reverse complement strand
CAATGAGCCTGATAAGTGCAATAGTGCGGTCAAGCGCTCGGCCTATTAGTACCGGTTAGCTGAAGCCATTACTGGCCTTACACTTCCGGCCTATCAACCTGGTAGTCTTCCAGGGGCCTTACAGCTCGAGGCTCGAGGAAACTTAATCTTGAGAGAGGCTTCGTGCTTAGATGCTTTCAGCGCTTATCCCTTCCAGACTTGGCTACCCAGCACATGCCACTGGCGTGACAACTGGAACACCCTAGGTCTGTCCACCTCGGTCCTCTCGTACTAGAGGCAGATTCTCGCAAGTTTCCAACGCCCACGGAGGATAGGGACCGAACTGTCTCACGACGTTCTGAACCCAGCTCGCGTACCACTTTAATGGGCGAGCAGCCCAACCCTTGGGACCGGATACAGCCCCAGGATGTGACGAGCCGACATCGAGGTGCCAAACTGCGCCGTAGCTGTGAACGCGCGGGCGCAATTAGCCTGTTATCCCCGGGGTAACTTTTATCCGCTGGGCGATAGCCCTTCCACTCGGAACTATCGGATCACTAGGTCCTGCTTTCGCATCTGCTCGACGGGTAAGTCTCGCAGTTAAGCTCCCTGTTTACCCTTACGCTCTACGCGCGGCTTTTATACGCGCTGAGGGAACCTTTGAGCGCCTCCGTTACCTTTTAGGAGGCGACCGCCCCAGCCAAACTGCCCACCTGGCACTGTTCCCACCCCGGATAACGGAGCAGGTTAGGATTACAACCACACAACGGGTGGTATTCCAAGGGTGGCTCCCTGGACCCTAGCGAGCCCAGTTCACAGCCTCCCACCTATCCTGCACATCATGTGATCGAATCCAATACCAGACTACAGTAAAGCTCCACGGGGTCTTTCCGTCCTACCGCGGGAAGCCAGCATCTTCGCTGGCACTACAATTTCGCCGAGTCCCTCGTTGAGACAGTGCAGGAATCGTTACGCCTTTCGTGCGGGTCGGGTATTATCCGACGAGGAATTTCGCTACCTTAGGACCCTCATGGTTAGGGCCGTCGTTCACCAAGGCTTGAGTTCAAGGCTGCCCCCACCGAAGTGGGTTGACCCATTCCCTTAACCCTATGGCACCGGACAGGCGTCGGCCTCTATACATCGGTTCTCACCTTAGCAGAGACCTGTGTTTTTGATAAACAGTCGTTCCTGCCGTTTCTCTGTGGCCCGGGAAGGCTCGTCAAGTTGCTTCTCAAAGAGAAGCAATTGCGCCACCTTACCGGGCACCCCTTCTCCCGAAGTTACGGGGTCATTTTGCCGAGTTCCTTAACGAGGGTTCTCTCGCGCGCCTTAGGATACTCTCCTTGCCTACCTGTGTCGGTTTGCGGTACGGTCACTACCTAACGTCTCTCCTAGAGACTATTTCCTGGCAGTATGGGATCAGTCACTTCGCCACCATTACGGCGGCTCCCCATCACCTCTCGGGGTTTTGTGATGGACGGATTTGCCTATCCATCCCCCTACGGGTTTGGCCGCGCACTACCAATCACGCGGGTGACCTACCCTGCTGCGAAGTCCCTTCGGTCTCGCGCTGCAAAGCAGCGCTGCGTTAGGCGGTGGTACAGGAATATGAACCTGTTGTCCATCCCCTACGGCTTTCGCCCTCGGGTTAGGACCGACTAAGCTTAAGCGGACGAACCTTGCTTAAGAAACCTTAGGCTTTCGGCGGAAGAGTTTCTCACTCTTCTTTTCGCTACTCATACCGGCAGTCTCACTTCCGCTTCGTCCAGTAGTCCTTTCGGTCTACCTTCTACCTACAACGGAACGCTCCCCTACCAAGCTGGTAGTATATAGGATTTGGCGCAAACGGAGCGGGCCACACCCGGGTCGCTTCAACGTTGCTGCTGCAAGCAGCAGCGCCGTTGGCACGAGTCCAGGGCAGACCACTCCTGGCCGCCTCCATCTACCAACATCCGCAGCTTCGGCACCAAACTTGAGCCCCGTTGAATCTTCGGCGCAGAGACACTCGACCAGTGAGCTGTTACGCTTTCTTCAAAGGATGGCTGCTTCTAAGCCAACCTCCTGGCTGTCTGAGCGTCTTCACTGCCTTTCCCACTTAGTTTGGGTTTAGGGGCCTTAGCTGGCGGTCTGGGCTGTTTCCCTTTCGACCACGGGGCTTATCCCTCGCAGTCTGACTCCTGAGGTCAGTAGCGGCGGCATTCGGAGTTTGATTGGAGTTGGTACCCATTTAAGGGCCTTAGTCCATTCAGTGCTCTACCTCCGCCGCCCAAGCCTCAAGGCTAGCCCTAAAGCTATTTCGGGGAGAACCAGCTATCGCCAGGCTCGTTAAGCTTTTCACTGCCATCCACAGCTCATCCGACAATTTTGCATCATTGACCGGTTCGGACCTCCATCCGCTATTAGGCGGACTTCATCCTGGCCATGGATAGGTCGCCTGGTTTCGGGTCTATGTTATGCGACTGGGGCGCCCTGTTCGGACTCGGTTTCCCTGCGGCTTCGCCTTTCACGGCTTAACCTTGCCACATACCATAACTCACCGGTTCGTTATACAAAAAGCACGCCGTCACCCGGCTGCAAAGCAGCACTGGGCTCCGACCGCTTGTAGGTCCGCGATTTCAGGTTCTATTTCACTCCCCTTACCGGGGTTCTTTTCACCTTTCCCTCGCGGTACTTGTTCACTATCGGTCACTGAGAGTACTTAGGCTTATGGGATGGTCCCCACTGATTCACACCGGATATCTCGTGCCCGGTGTTACTTGGGAGATAGTCGCCAGGGTCCGGACTATAGCCGGACTTCGCCCGTGCTTACGGGGCTATTACCCTCTACGGCTTGCCTTTCCAAACGTATTCAGCTTAGGCAAAACTTCCTGGCTGCAGGGCCACAGCACCTGCTGACTATTCCCGCTACACCCTACAGGCAACACCTGTGGGCTTGACACCTGTAGGGTTTGGCCTGACCTCCGTTCGTTCGCCACTACTAGGAGGGTCGCTTTTGCTTTCCTTTCCTCGGGTTACTAAGATGTTTCAATTCACCCGCTTGCCTCCGTCCACCCTATTTTGTTCAGGCGGCGGTGACGCCGCGTAACCGGCGCCGGGTTGCCCCATTCGGGAACCTCCGGGTTCTAGCTTGCTTGCAGCTAACCGGAGCAATTTCGTCGCTTGCCACGCCCTTCATCGGCTCTCAGTGCCAAGGCATCCATCGCGGACCGTTGGTAGCTTGACCACACAATATCCCTCGGCTCATTGTAAACGGCTTTACTTGTCCTATGCAGTTGTCAAGGTGCACTGGTTGCGGCAACTACTGATCAGCTATTAGAGAGTATACCCCGAATAGCTGATGACTAATTACCGATGGCAGCCTGCCTGCCGCCGCTTACGTGCCGATATCTATGGCGAAGCCCGCCGTAGCTCAACGCAGTCGAGCAAAGGCTGGTGGAGACGACCGGGCTCGAACCGGTGACCTCCTCCGTGCAAGGGAGGCGCTCTCCCAACTGAGCTACGTCCCCAAACTTGCTGAGTGGTGGGCAATCCTGGATTCGAACCAGGGACCTCGCCCTTATCAGGGGCGCGCTCTAGCCAACTGAGCTAATTGCCCCCAGTCCCTTGCACAATCCAGCCCCACTGTAGCTGTCGCCCATGTATAGTGCTGCTTTCAAGGTGCGCGTATAGCGTAACACAGAAAAACGAAGGGGATCAAGCCCCCTCGTGGTGGCAGACTCCATCCTCTGACTGTGTCCTTACGGCTTCAATTGTTTGCCATTAAGCAATTTCGTTGTGTCAGTCCGCCTCGCATGTCTTGCTGGCGATCCTCGAAAAGCGAATAGCGTGCGCCAAGTAGACCTTGGTCGACCTAGTCTGCCATCTTGCGATGGTAACCTACTCCTTAGAAAGGAGGTGATCCAGCCACACCTTCCGGTACGGCTACCTTGTTATGACTTAGTCCCAATCACTGGCCTCACCTTCGGCCGCCAAAAGACGGACTTCGAGTGCTGCCAGCTTTCGTGACTTGACAGGCGGTGTGTACAAGGCCCGGGAACGTATTCACCGCGGCATTGCTGATCCGCGATTACTAGCGATTCCAGCTTCATAGAGTCGAGTTGCAGACTCCAATCCGAACTGAGGCGAGTTTTGGGGGATTCGCTCCACCTCGCGGCTTGGCAACCCTTTGTACTCGCCATTGTAGCACGTGTGCAGCCCAGGGCATAAGGGGCATGCTGATTTGACGTCGTCCTCTCCTTCCTCCTGATTACTCAGGCAGTCCCGGAAGAGTCCCCGGCTTTACCCGCTGGCAACATCCGGCGAGGGCTGCGCTCGTTGCGGGACTTAACCCAACATCTCACGACACGAGCTGACGACAACCATGCACCACCTGTGGCTCTGTCTGGTTGCCCAGAAAGCCTGGTTTCCCAGGCGGTCAGAGTCATGTCAAGCCCTGGTAAGGTTCTTGGCGTATCATCCAATTAACCCACATGCTCCACCGCTTGTGCGGGCCCCCGTCAATTCCTTTGAGTTTCAGCCTTGCGACCGTACTCCCCAGGCGGGACACTTAACGCGTTAGCTTAACAGCACTGAGGGGGTCGAACCCCCAACACCTAGTGTCCATCATTTACAGCTAGGACTACCAGGGTATCTAATCCTGTTTGCTCCCCTAGCTTTCGCACCTCAGCGTCAGCAACGTTCCAGGTAGCAGCCTTCGCCACCGGTGTTCCTCCTGATATATACGCATTCCACCGCTACACCAGGAATTCCACTACCCTCTCCCGTGCTCGAGCTGAGCAGTTCGACAAGCCATTCCATGGTTGAGCCATGGGATTTCACCTATCGCTTACCCAGCCGCCTACGTGCTCTATACGCCCAGTAATTCCGGACAACGCTCGCCCCTTACGTTTTACCGCGGCTGCTGGCACGTAATTAGCCGGGGCTTTCTTAGGAGGTACTGTCAGACTGCCAAAGCAGTTTTCTTCCCTCCTGACAGGGTTTTACGACCCGCAGGCCTTCATCACCCACGCAGCGTCGCTGCATCAGGCTTTCGCCCATTGTGCAAGATTCCCTGATGCTAACTCCCGTAGGAGTCTGGACCATGTCTCAGTCCCAGTGTGGCCGACCATCCTCTCAGACCGGCTACCGATTGTTGCCTTGGTGAGCTGTTATCTCACCAACTAGCTAATCGGCCGCGGGCCCATCCTTCAGCGCCGGAGCCTTTAGAGAAACCAACTTATGTCGGTATCCCACCATCGGGTATTAGTCCGCCTTTCGGCAGGTTGTCCCCGTCTGAAGGGCAGGTTGCCCACGTGTTACTCACCTGTTTGCCGCTCTCCCCAGACCAAATCATCCCGAAGGAATCTTTCGTCTGGTTCTCGCGCGACTCGCATTCATTAGGCACGCTGCCAGCGTTCGTCCTGAGCCAGGATCAAACTCTCCGATTTAAAACTACATCTCCATTTCCGGGCCAATGACCCGGGACGGAGGATACTTCGCATACCAAGATCCAAGCTTGACTACACGCTATTCGGTTTTCAAGGATCGCTTGTGTCCTTTGTATCGGCAAGCATGTATTATAACTAAAAGCCACTTCGCTGTCAAGGGCTTTGTCAGGATACCTCTTAGGACGCTCTTTACTGTCCTGGTCGCCAGGGCTATCGGCACTCCGAACATCAGACCGGCCAGTGAGATGTCTCCTTTGTTTCTCTCAATAGTATAGACAAAGATGAACCGGCAATTGTTCGCCTCCCGGATGCCAATTTTGGGTCTGCGAGAAACATCCACTTGCAGAGGCAACTGCCCTGGCCAAGATACGCTTGCGCAACAATAATGTTACTGATATTATAAGCGCGGACGCAGTGGCTGGCGAGGCCTCCCCAACTAAGTTCTGATTGTCAGTACAGGTGATCCAGCGAGAATGAACAGGATGCCAACAGAGTTGCCCGGTCCCAGAGCACGTGAATATCTGGAGAAATCACAGCAATATGAGCCCCGCTCAATTGGCTACCAGGAGCCCCTGGTTTGGGAGAAGGCCAGCGGCTGTCTCATCACTGATGTGGACGGCAACGAATTTCTAGACTGGTGCAGCGGCGTGCTGGTAACGAATGTCGGGCACTGTCATCCCTATTACGTCGAGCAGGTCAAAGCCCAGGCCGAGAAGCTGTTTAATTGCTATGACTTCATCAGTCCCCCTCGGGTCGATCTGGCCGAGAAGCTGGTGGAAATCAGCCCCAAGCATCTGGACAAGGCACTTATTGTCACTACGGGCAGCGATGCCACCGAAGCTACCATTCGCATGGCCCGCCGCGCCCACGACGGCTGGGAGATCATCGGCTTTCACGGCGCGTTCCATGGGCGGACGCTGGGAGCGGCCTCGGTAGGGGCAAGCCTGGGTGTCCACGAAGGCTACGGGCCGCTGGTACCTGGCTGCATCCACGCACCCTTCCCTTACTGCTACCGCTGCCCGCTGGGCTGTGAGGGCCCCGAGAGCTGCGGCTTTCAGTGCCTGGAGTACCTGGACTGGGTAGTCTCGCAGGAGAGCTGCGGGGAGCTATGTGCGGTGATAAGCGAGCCGTATCAGGGCGGGGCCGGCAGTATCATTCCGCCGCCGGGCTGGTTTGAACAGCTCGATGCCTGGCGCCGCGAGCGCGGGCTTATCTTTATCCTGGACGAGGTGCAGTCTTCATTTGGGCGCACCGGCAAGATGTTCGCCATGGAGCACTGGGATATCCAGCCTGACCTGGTGACGCTGGGCAAGGGACTGGCCTCAGGCGTGCCCTGCGCGGCGGTAATCGGTACAAGTGAGGTTATGGACGCCCTGCCGCCCGGCTCGATGGGCTCGACTTTCGGGGGAAATCCCTTAGGCTGTGTGGCTGCGCTGGCTTCGATTGAGATTATTGAGCGGGAGAGACTGGTGGAGAATTCGGCGCAGATGGGCCGGCTTATGATGGAGGCCTTTGCTGAGATGCAGCAGGAATACGAGCAGCTCGGCGATGTGCGGGGGATGGGACTGGTACTGGGCCTGGAGATAGTCGAAGATGAGGCCTCCCGGCAACCGGCTGCCGGGCTGGCGGCGGAGATCGTCCATCAGTGCTACCTGCACGGTCTGGCCTGCATCCACCCCATCGGGATGTTCGGCAATGTCATCCGGGTAGCCCCGCCGCTGGTTATAACTGAGGACCAGGTCGGCGAGAGCCTGGAGATATTTGAGGCCGGCCTAAGGGCGGCGATATCCCAGCCAGGCTGGTGAGACGAACTGATTCGCTGCCTCGCGTTTGGTACGGCGTGAGCAATACGAGGCGTAACCCGTGTGGGTTGCGCCCCGCTTGTGTGTAACCCCAGGTTGATCGTGACCCGCTCATGTTCTGCGTCGGGTCACTTCGCTTCAACTTGGTATGGCGTTTGCAGTAAGTCACGGCCAGGCCGAAAACCTTGAGGTCCAGCGGAACCAAAACCACGGCACTGAGCATAAGGGGCAGGATATCTCCCCAGATCTGAACCAGGCTGTCAGCAGTAGTCCGCCGCTGGGGAGTCTCGCCACATAGGGCTTGTAGTCTCCCGGCTCGCCTGCTTTGGTGCGCTCGCCTGTGATCGCTTTGCCGCCCAGACGGTCGGGAGTTTCAATGCGGCAATTGGTATTCTGCGCAGTGCGCCATGCGTTTCGATGTTAGATCTTCGTCGTATCCACGATTCCGACCGCGATGTCCTCCTTGTTGACCGAGTGTGCGATGAGGAGCCTGTCGCCGTCGACCAGACAGATCGGGTACTGGTATCCGTGGCACTTTAAGTGTCCCTCGAAGCGCTGGTAGGTAGGCTCCTTCACGAGCTGGTACATATTGTTGAACTTCGCGCCGTCATCGGAGAGACTGAGCGCAAGGAAGTTGCGGTCCATGTAGACGCGTGTGGAGTTGCCGACCAGGTAGAACCGGCCGTCGGACAATCTGCCGGCAAAGACGCGCGACATACTGTCAGGAAAGTTGGTGCGCATGATCTCGCTCCAGGTTGTGCCGCCGTCCTCGGAGAGGGTCAGCCCCAGGTAGGTAGAGCCGCTCTCGTCGCGCCAGTACATCCAGATCCGGTCATCGGCGTCGGTGTACCAACTACCCTCGGCGTGCCAGAAAAGGCCCTCGTCGTGGCCGGCGAAGTAGTTGTCCTTGTTGGCATACCATGGCTGGTGGATGATCTGGGGGTGCTCTTCGGGGTTGTCGCCGGGCCACAATACGACGCCGGGACTACCGTCGTGATCCCCGATCGGGCCCATGAGGCGTCCTTCATTGGTCAATCTGGGATTCTCGAACATCCAGCAGACATCGATGTACTTCTCCTTCACCAGTTTCCAGTTGAGGCCGTCCTTGGTTGCCCAGAGATCGTTGCGCACCGACACCTTCGTGCTGTCGTGGACGCTCATCCCGGGTGCTGTGGCGTGGACGAGGTCCCACTTCTCCTGGATGAACGCATAGAGCGTGTCATCGCGGGCGTAGAGCCCGCCGAGATTGCGCAGCATCCCTTTCTCCTCGTCTCCGTCGGCCACCAGTATTCTATCCGACCAGTTGACGGCGTCCTCGGAGTGCGCTATGAACGTCCTCTGTCCGGGCCATTCCTCGTTGACCATGCAATTGTCCCACGCGTACCAGTATTGGCCCTTCCACTTGACGATGTACGGGTGGTGGTTGTAGGTGCCCAGTTCCGTGGTTGCCTTGAAGACGTAGTGCCGCTCCATTTCATGCAGTGGGACGATCCCGTGCTCGGCGAAGCCGTCTTCCCGAGTGCACCCGGTCATGGCGAACTGGTGCATTGTAAAATGCTGGCTAACGAGCTGCTTCAACTCGGGCGTCAGCACGTCGATCATCGTACGCTGGTAGATGTCCGGCTTGGGCATTGGCTTTTCCTCCTGATATTACTCAGTTATGGGAGACTGTTGCGAGAGCAACTCTTAGACTATAGCAAGGGGGAGACTTGATGTCAAGCAAGATGGTATTCTGATAGAATCGCCGGCAGTAGTTGAGCCGTTATTCTGAAGCAACAGTGGTGCGGATAGGCAAGGTGAGCACACTAGCTAAAGTAGTTCTTTCGGCATGATCTACGAACACTTGCTCCCGGCTGACTTTCTCAGCAGTCTCTGGAAGCTGTTGGCGCACGTTTCTATTGGGCTGCTTCATTGGCTTGCGCACGGATGGCGGCGATGGCCATAACATTGACGATTTCGTCGGCCGACGCAGCCCGCGACAGGTCCATCCCCGCCCTGGCCAAGCCCTGGACGAGTGGCCCGTAGGCTTGTCCGTCGGCTAACTGCCGGACCAGCTTGTAGGCGATGTTGCCGGCATCGAGGTCAGGGAAGATGAGGACATTAGCGCGGCCGCCCAACAGCCCTTGAGGGTCTTTGAACTGAGCGATTTCCGGCATCAGGGCGGCGTCGGCTTGCAGCTCACCATCGATGATGAGTGCACTGGTCTTGCGGCGCACTATCTGAGTGGCTTCTGCCACCTTCGTCACGTCGGGGTGCTGGGCGCTGCCTTTAGTGGAGAATGATAGCATTGCCACTCTTGGCTCCGTTTGGAGGTAGAGCCGGGCACTGTGGGCGGTGGATATGGCGATGTCGGCAAGCTGCTGGGCGGTAGGTTGGGGGACTACCCCGCCGTCAGCAAAGAGCAGCACGCCTTGGTGTCCTGCCTGGCTGTGGGGTATCGTCATAATGAAGCAGCTAGAAACGGTGTCTACCTCGGGAGCGCATCCGACAATCCGCAACAGAGGACGCAGCACCGCAGCAGTAGAGTGGGAGGCACCGGCGACGGTAGCATCAACCTCCCCCATCTTCAGCAGGCAAGTGGCACAATACAGCGGGTCAGCTACGACCTGGCGGGCCTCTGCTTCGGTTAGGCTTTCGTGGGGGCGGGCCTCCCTATAGACCTGAGCGCACCTTGCTGTCGTCTCGTCGTCAGTAGGATCAACTATCCGCACCGCATCCATGCTTACTGATAGTGCACCCAATCGCTGGGTGATGTGGTCTGGGTTGCCTATCAGCAATACCCGGCATATGTCCTCGTCGAGAGCCGTCGCTGTTGCGTAGAAGGTGCGATCGTCTTCGGTCTCGGGCAGGGCGACGGTCTTACGTAGAGCACTAGCGCGCTGACGCAGCGAGTCAATAACTGGGTGTCGGTCGGAAGGTTGATGCCTCATCAGCCTATGCTGTAACCGGCGACGGGTCCAATTCTCTTACGATGATCTGGTCTGGGACAGCTGGAGGTGTAGCGCTGCTCAGTCCGCGATATATGGTAGCAGAGCGATCTCCCGGGCTCGCTTTATCTCCCGGGCAATCTGGCTCTGATGCAGGCGACAGTTCTTGGTCCTACTGGCCTTGAGCATGCTGCCGTCCTCGTCCACGAATCGCTCCAGCAGTCTGACGTTCTTGTAGTCAATCACATATCGCTGCGGATTAGCACAGAACCGGCAACCGGGTCGCCGTTTTTCTTGTCGATAGTTTCTACGCACTGACGAATTCCTCCTTGCGTCTTGACGAGTGGTGCTTAGTAGGCAACGTCACTTCAGTCATTGCAGGCACGAAGCTAGGCTCCTACTATAGCAGAGACTGGCCAAGTGGTCAAGGTCAAGGCCGGTGTGGTGCTGCTCAAAGGTGCTGCCCCCCCCGCCACCTTTCTCGCAGTTTTCAGTTGGGGTGTTGTGATGGGCTGGTGACGAGTTATGGGTGGCGCGGGGGTCGCCCCGATGCCGTTGAACGCGGGGTTGTTGGCGATTCTGGCGGCATTCCTCTTTGATCCCGGG